>ERZ857521.73-NODE-73-length-146517-cov-15.807138_pt1 | contig 146517 bp, 108 predicted proteins | sample MGYA00519701_ERZ857521 | MGnify/ENA primary metagenome ERZ857521 (study PRJEB31778, sample SAMEA3449346) | human gut metagenome | biome: human gut; feature: human-associated habitat; material: faeces | place: United Kingdom | collected 2010/2012 ...
CCGTGGCATAGGTGTGACGTCCTGAATGGAATACGAGCCTGCGGTCTATTCCGCAGATAACCGCAATGCGCTTCAGATAGAAATTCATTGTGCTGTTGGCATACATCGGTAACAGCCGGCCGTCCGGTGCGGTGTCGCGGTACTTTTCAATAATCCGCAAGGGAAGTTCCAGGAGAGGGATTTCAAACTCCACTCCCGTCTTTTCCCGTGAACTCCGTATCCACCATGTCCCGTCATCGGCCAGGGAAAGGTTGTCTGTCGTCAGCAGTCTCATGTCGCCATACGGGATACCGGTATAGCAGGAGAATAGGAACATGTCCCTCACATGATACAGGGAAGGATTGTGAAGCGGTGTGGTCATAATCCGGTGCAGTTCCTCGTCCGTGAGGTACTTTTGTTCCGGTTTCGGATGCACGGGTTCGTAACCGAAGAACGGATAGGCGGTGATGATGCCGTCGGCGATGGCTTCGCCGACCACGGTTTTCAGCTGTACTGTGAGGTTAATCACGGTTCCCGGAGCCAGATGGCATTCGGTACGGAGATGCAGGTCATATTTTTCAATGAAGGAAAGGTCCAATGCCGTGAACGGGATATCCGATACCTTGTATTGGGACCGGATGAATCTCTCCACATGGTTGTAAGCGTTCCTGTATCCTCTGAGAGTTTTGGCCGTGCGGTTTATCCCGACCCGTTTCTCAAAGTTACCTATGAACTTCATGAAATAGCCCAACAAGGTTTCCTGCCCGGAGGCCATGCCGAGCAACCGGTGCTTCACTTCCTCCGCGCTGACCCCGTCACGCACGGCAGACAGCTCCGCATAGATACCAAACGCCCTTGCCCGTATCTCATCCAGACGGTTGTTTATTTCTTTTGCCGCCACGCTCTTGCCCGCAGCCCGGCCTGCCGCCCACATCTTTTGCGGCACCCTCAGCTTCATGCTGAAAGCCGCTTCCGAGTATTTCCCGATGTTCAGCCTCGCCATCACAGGGCAATACCCGTCGGCATCAGACTCGCTCTTTTTGAGGTAGAACGACACCTTTACATTCTTCTGATTCATAACCTTTTCCTTTCTTTGCAAAATTACCGGATAAAGGTCAAATGAAAGGTATGACGAATATGGCAGAATATGGAAACAAGTCCCATGCGCAAAAGAACCGTCCCGTATTTTTCTGCTTTGCGAAAAAAATGGCTATCTTTGCTAATGCAGAATATACAGGGACAGCGTTCTTTACGATGATATGACAGAGGAATAGGAATCCCATTTTGCACGGTTTTTCCGCTTCAAAAAAGGCAACGGATAGGTAGCAATTTATTTTCCTAACCCATCAAAAAACGGCTGAAATACCCCAATGAAGGATAGGGAATACAACCGCACATCGCCTTTCATTTCCAACAGCTTGCATTATTCCTCCGATTTCTATCCGTATTTGGGCGAGTTTCCTTATCTTTGCGCTAAGACAAGAGTTGTTTGACAGAAATTTACCGCATATTGCAGAATTTGTGACTGTTTCCAAGTCATTACCTCGTTTTTTGAGAAATGCTTATAAGTAGCTTATTTTTAATATATTCCTATTTCAATATCGTTTTTTACGACAAAAGAAACGCGGAGAGCTTGTTGGTTGTATGCTCTCCGCGTTTTTTTACGTGACAATCCTCCTTACGAGAATGTGGATAATTTTCAGAACTGATATCCTGTCCATCCGAAGTCTGCGGCAGAAGCTCCGGTATTGCCTTCGGCTACGGTCACTTCTCCTTCGCCCTTCACTTCCTCACCTGTAAGGGTTGAAGTCAATCCGTTGGTTACAGAAATGCTTGTAGTAGCCTGTGCGTCACCTTTTCCATCGGTCAAGTCAACCAAGTCATCTACCGCACCCGTACCGATGACCAACGCATTGGTAATGGTAGCCTTCGCACCCCGGCGAATCTTGATAGCGTCTACCATTTCGGCTGCTTCAGACAAGTTTTCGATAGTCATGTTCTCGATGGTGAAGTCGGATTGCGGAGCGTGGTCTGCACCGTTTCCGTCCAGATTTCCGTCAGCTTCTACACCACGCGGATCTTCTTCGGTGCTGGTGAATCCGGCTTCCCAACGTCCGTAGCAGTCCTTCAGCGTACCGCAATAGCCTTGAGTGAAGTCGAACATATCGTCATCGCAGTTTACGGCAAGCAGTCCGGTTACGTTTACCGAGCCTCCGAAGAATTCGATGGCATCATCGGCACCGTCAGCAATATAAATGTTTTCAATCACCGTTCCGTTTCCTACTGCATTCAGTGTAAGTCCGTTGTGCTCGATATCGGCACTCGAACGCGCTCCGGTATAAAGCAGCTTGACATAACGCAATACGCCCGAATTGTCGGCATTGTCATCGCCTCCGTAGGGTTGGTTGTTATCAATCTCGGTAGCACCTTCGGTTACAGTTCCCTCTACGCCTGAGATACGGGCATAACCGTTGATAATCAATCCTCCCCAATAACCCGGTCCGGCATTGGCTTCATCTTCTGCCGTAAAGGTGATGGGAGCCTCAGCAGTTCCTTCTGCCATAATCTTACCGCCACGTTCTACCAGCAAGTAATTGCCAAAACCTTCTTTTGCCTTGATGGTCAATCCGGCAGGGATGGTCAGCGTAGCACCTTCTTTCACTACTACAGCACCTTCGAGTGTATATTCAGTATTTGCATCGAGAGTCATATCCGAAGCGATATCGCCTGAAAGGGTTGCCGTAGCAGGTTCCGGAGCTTCGGTTTCGCCCGGGAACTGATAGCCTGTCCATGACAGTGCACTGGTATTGGCACCCGTATTTCCAGCTTCGATAACCACACCTTCGTATGTGCCTTCAGCGTTCAGGTCACCATCGGTAGTAACAGATTCCAACTGGTTGGTTACGCTCATTTCAGTACCTTCACCTGCACCGCCTTTGCCATCGTTCAGGTCAATCAAGTTCTCAACAGCACCTGTACCCATTACCAAAGCATTGGTGATGTGTGCCGTAGCGCCACGGCGAACTTTTATCGCATCCTGCATAGCCTGGCTTGCAGAGAAGTTGGCAATGGTCATATTTTCTACCTTAAAGTCTGATTGCGGCGTATGGTCGGCACCGTTTCCGTCCAAGTTACCATCGGCTTCGATACCGCGCGGGTCTTCTTCGGTGCTGGTGAAACCTTCTTCCCAAATGCCGTAGCAGTTAGACAAGGTACCGGAATAACCCTGAGTAAAGTCGAACATATCGTCATCACAGTTTACAGCAAGCAAATTGCTTACATTTACTGTACCTCCGAAGAACTCGATAGCATCGTCAGCACCTTCTACAATATATACATTGTTAATGGTAGTACCGTTACCTACACCGTTCAAGGTCAAACCGTTGTGCTCGATGTCTGCACTTGAGCGTGCTCCGGTGTACCACAATTCGATGTATTGCAATGTTCCGCTATTGTCGGCAGCATCACTTCCTCCGTAAGCCATGTTGTTATCCACCTCGGTAGCACCGGTAGCGGTACTTCCTGCAGGACCTGAAATAGGAGCCTTACCATTGATAATCAAACCGCCCCAATAGCCCGGCTCAGCCTTGCTTTCATCGTCTACCGTAAACACGATGGGAGCCTGTGCCGTACCTTGGGCATTGATGCGTCCGCCCTGTGCCACAATGATGTATTTGTCGAAGCCCTGTTGTGCCTTGATGGTAGTTCCGGCAGGAATTTCAAGAACAGCGCCATCGGGTACAGTCAGCGTACCAGTCAAAAGATATTCCGTATTGGCATCCAAGGTCATCGTTCCTTCCACATTACCCGAAAGTTCCACGGTTTCTGTAGGTTCTTCACCTCCGCCTTGGTCTCCGCCTTGAGGATCGTCATCGTCACTACAAGAAGTCAGTGATACACTGCTTGCCAATGCGGCAAACAACATCGCATTTAAGAAAAACTTTTTCATTGTTCGATAATTTGGTTAAAATTATAGTTTGGTTTATTGTTCTGATTATATTTTTCCAAGCAGACTTAGAACGTGCATGCCACCCCAAGGCTGAAATCGATTCCTCTGCGGTACTTGCTTAACACCACCTCTTCATTCGTTGCATTTCCTTTACGTGTCAGCTGGTGAACGGAGTTCAACAAGTTTTGCGCTTTCAGGCTGATGGTAAAGTGCTCGCCAATCTTAGCCGAAGATACAAAGTCAAGGGTAGGAATCCCGTTTTCTACAATGTCCTGGTATCCTTGTGTACCGATAGTGTACAGACGGTCGCTGAAATAATTGAACACCAACGTATTGGTAAACGAGTTGCTTCCTTTGCGTACCAAGTAAGTCAGGTCGGCATTGACAAGCCAGGGAGCCGCGCCTTCCAACTGGGAACCGGTCGGGTCAGTAGCCAAAGGCACTTTCGCACACGTATAAGTATAAGCGCCGTTCACACCGAAACTCAGCTTATGCAGACCTCCGTCTTGCATCGGATGAGAAAACAAGTCTTTCCGTATCTCGATTTCCGCACCGGCTACCGTAGCATGGTCGGCAATGTTTTCATACGAAAGGAATCCGCCGGCACTGGCAATCTCGATACGTGAAATCGGGTTCTTGATGTATTTATAGAAACCGGTTACTGAAATCAGTTCACTGGGCGAAAGATACCAGTCCCACTTCAAATCTACGTTGTAGTTATCCGAAGGCTGCAAATCGGGATTACCCTGACTATTGAACGTCACGTTTACATAACGGAACGGAGAAATCTCCTTCGCCTGAGGCAAAGTATAAGTCTTGCTTGCCGCCAGACGAAGCGAATGTTTGTCATTGAAATTGTAACGCAGGTTCAGGCTGGGCAGCACATAGTCTTTGTTGATGGACTGGCTTCCCTTGGTTCCGCCACGATTCACATTGTAATCTACGTCCATATTGACCTTATCGTATTTCACGCCCAGATTGGCAATGAAGCCTTCGGTAAACTGATAAGTAGCTTCCACGTATGCTGAGTGGATGTTTTTGTTCACTCCATACTCATCGATGTTTTTATCCAGGATAAAGTAGTTGTTGTCCAGGTTCTCTTGCGTATAATAATTATCGAACCGTACATTATTGATATCAAACTCTTCCTGACGCACTACCGACATATCATACTCGGTAGCTGTAAAATTATCGTCCACAATGCGTCCGGCATAGCCCAACTGGATGTTGGATTCCTGTGAAAAGTTATCGGGAAGTTTATAAGTAAAACCTGCACGGATATTCAGGTCGTCTTCATTCAGTTCCGAGAAATAACGTTGCTGGATACCTGTACCTTTCATCGGCACATAACCCCGGTCGGTCTTTACCAGATTATTGATGCGCCGGTCAGGTTCCAGTCCTTTGATAATATTGTAGGCGGCACCTACATTAAAATCGAGCTTATCCGCCAACGCCCATTTGGTATCAAGTTGGTTGACAAAAAGCAAATTGTCGTTGGTCTGCTGGCGGCGCATGAAACCTTCGTAGGTGTCCGAAGACTGGTAATCGGCATCCATACCCAAGTAGTCGCCCACCGATTCGCGCGAAGCGTGCAACATGATGAAATTGTAAGTCAATTCATGCTTGTTATTATGCAGATAGTTCAGATTTGCCATCACGACTTGCGAAGTCTCCACATTCGACTTCTTCCCGATCATATCCTGCGAAAGTTCGCCTGTCGTAATCGAATTGCGCACTTCTTCCTCATAATAAGAATAGTCCCGGTTATGATTGGCAATAAGATAAAACGAAAGCGGATTGTCGTTGATATCAAATTTCTTTCCGCCCGAAATGCTATAACTCTGGTTTACCAGCCCGTTCTTCTTCGAAGGATCCAAACGGTTCTGGAAATTATATACAGAAAGGTCATCGCCCGGCTGCTTGCTATTGGCGAAACCAAAGGCATTCACTCCGTCCATTTTCAAGAAGTCGGACGAAAGCGATTGCGTATTGAATCCGCCCGACACGCTGGCATTGATTTCACCATAACCTACCAGTTCTTTCGAAGAAATATTGATGTTGGCACCTGCCACATCGGCATACGTGTTGCCATAAAAAGCTTTGTTGACATCTACCGACTGGATAATATCGGTAGAAAAGAAGTCGAGCGCAATGTTCTTGTACTCCGGATCTTCCGAAGGAATCGGATAACGGTTCAATGTAGTCAGATTATACCGGTCTCCCAATCCACGTACAAATACGTTCTTTACACCGTCTTGTTTCGAGATACCAGATATCTTTGTAACGGCTCCTTCGGCATCCCCTACCCCTTTACGGGATAATTCCTGAGCACCCACCGATTGGATAGCCACCACCGATTTCTTTTGTTCCAGCAACGTAACGTTCTCCGACTCACGGTTTGCCTTTGCCACTACAACCACGTCCGACAACACTTGAGTGTCAGGCTCCAGTTCAAAATCCAGCGTGGTCACCTGGTTGTTCTCTACCTTCACCTGACGTTTCACCGTGGTCTTGTAGCCTACATACTTAATTTCAATGTCATAGATACCGTCTTCCACACCTGTAAGCTGGAAGTTCCCGTCCATATCGGTTACAGCACCGATATTGCTTCCCATAATCCGGATAGTAGCACCAATAAGAGGCTCCTTGGATTGGTGGTCCTTGATGCTCCCTTTTACGTTTACATTCACCTCAACTGCAAATACACTGGCGGCAAACATCGGTAAGAATGCAGCCGTCATCATCCATCGTTTAACTCTTTCCATTACCTTCTTTTTACTAAACTTTTACCGAGTGCAAAGAAAGAGCTTCCCTTTTACAGGTGTACGACAATCGGATAACTTTCCGTTTACAAGTCCGTTGCAATAAGATTACAATATTGAAGAAGTTGTATGCCCCTGCATACCGAACAAGACCGAATGCCGGAAACGGACATGTAAGCGTTTTACTTCTTTACCCTTTTCCTGTCTTCGATAATGGCATCCTTGTTCTCCAACGCCCAACTTATCAGCGCATTGATGTGCGGAAGCAACGAATGGGTACGCGGTGTCAGGGCATACTCCACCCTCGGAGGCACTTCCGGATAGACGGTACGGGTAATATAGCCGTCCTCCTCCAATGTCCGCAAGGTTACGGTCAGCATCTTCTGCGATATGTCCGGGATTTCGCGCTGCAACTCCTTGAAGCGCATGACTTCCTTACCCGCCTTGTTCAGCGTATATATAACCAGAAGCGACCATTTGTCACAGAGCCTTGCCAAGATGTTCCGTATCGGGCAATCCGGAAACATCATATCTTCTATCATTGTCCTATCCATATTATATTGCTTTTCAATTCACTCTACAAAAGTAATCAAATTCCTTTTATGTAGCAAGCTTTTATCGGATGGGCGGCAATCAGCCCTTATCCTCCACATTATTTATTATAAAAGACAAGCCAATTTCATTGAACCGATAACTGAAAACCTTCATGCACTTAGCTATATTCTATATTCCACCAGCCGGAACATATATTCCATGGGCTGGAATGTACGTTCCATGGGCTGGAATGTACGTTCCATGGGCTGGAATATACATTCCACGCCGTGGAATATAGAATGGAACTAACTGTATACAAGAAACAAGCTCGTTGAAAACACATAGTGAGTGCCCGCAATCTGCCAAAATGCCCCAATTTACGAAAGGTGAAATCTATGGCGGCATGATGAAAGGATTCGCGCAGGCTTTCGGCGATGCACTGACCGATATGCCTACAGGCAAGGCTTCGGAAGTGGCATTCGGCACTACGCAGACTTGGGCAGGAGTTCCGTTCGAATTCCGCCACGGAGCGACATCCGATTTTCCGGGCGCAAGCATCCTGATAGGAGGCAAGGCTTATTATACGCACTGGACTCCGGCAAAGGCACACGTAAGCCATTTGCAGGTTTCTTCTCCGGCTGCCATTGATGCGGAAATAGCAGAAGCGGAAAAGTCACTGGCATCGGGAGCGGAACTGTTCATCGGCGGACACGGAGGTGCGGCAAAGCGCGATGCGGTAGAGTTCAAAATCGACTATCTGAAAAAGATGAAAGAGGTGCTCGGCAATAACCAGACGGCACAAGCCTTTACGGACGACATGAAGAAAGCTTTCCCCGGGCTGCCGGGAGAAGCCGGACTGGAAGAATTGAGTAAGGCACTCTACAAATAATAAATGTAATGCTTGAGGGTGTATCAAAATAGAAATGATATTTTGATACACCCTCAATAATCATTTTCCCGTATGGATATACTCCACGGCACGTTCCAACTGGGTGTCAATGCCTTGAAGCAAATTAACCCCATCGAAAGGCGCTTCAATGGTGGGAGATATGCCGACACCCTCGTGGTTGACACCGTCAAGGTCCTTCATCATGGTCATGGTGGTATATACCTCCAGGATGTCGTTTATATTGAAATAGCCACCATAAAACTGATCAAATGCGATGTTGTCAGCCGCAATGGTACCTGTTCCCCCATGGGTCCGTTCGCCAATGAAGCAACCCTTAGGCAAGCCCAGCACGGCTAGGGTGGTCATCTCGGCCATGCTGATAGAATTCATGTCTGCCATCACTACTATAGGCACATCCAAATCACGGCTCCGCTCCGTTGGTTTCAACACTTCCGGAGTCCACGGCGTGTAATCCAACCGTCCAGGACCATTTTTCTGACGAGTATAAAACAACATTTTCTCCTCATCCACGAACTTACCCAATACTATCGGCAAATCCGACAGATTACCTCCGCCATTGTGGCGTACATCGATGATGACCCCCTCGACCGTCGGATAGTTGTCCAACAGGTCGTGATAGTTCGCGACTATCTGATCAACGATATCACCTGTTCCGACATGTTCGGTCAACATGAACGACGACAAACGGAAATAGACGATATCCTCGTCCAAGATGCCACTGGCATAAAGCGCATTGCCTGATTCTGGAGCCAACACCAAGTGTGCGTCAGAAAATCTGCCTGCATCGTGCAAGCCTAACAACATATTTGCATAATCCTCCAGCGTCTGTTCATCAAAAGGATGATAATTAGGGCGCTGCTCTTTCCGTCCCTCTGCCGGACGATAAAGGACTGTATCCGAAGGAAGAGTTAGTGTCAATCCGAAATGCCCGTCAATCAATCCGGAAGACAACTCTTCCAACATTCCGAAAGCTTCCTCATTCGTTGCCTTATCGCTGAAACCTTTGTCCGCCAACGCATCAAATTGGGGCTTGTATTCGTCATACACGGCATCCCAGTCCGTCGGGTCGATGTCCCAAAACACGTAGTTATAGTTCATGCCCGACCAATAGGCATCGAACAACTGCGACCAATTATAAATATTTATATCAGTCCGCGGATTCTGCATATCGGGCATTTCGTCACGACAGGCGGCCAATACACACACGGCCATCAACACTCCGGCCATCAAACGTATCCTTGCTTTCATTTTATTCATCTTTTTATCATAATCGGTTCATTAATCACCCAAGGTAAACAGTACGCCTACTTGGAAAAGGAAAGTGTTCAGGTATCGCGGCACGCGATCCTTCATATAGTCTTTCTGCATATCGCTCAGGCTATGGTGGTAACGGCATTCGGCTACGACTGCCCATACGGGAGTGAAGCGATACTCCAGACCGACTCCCACCAAGGCACCTCCCTCAAAACGGTTGTCACGCCGGGAGTCGAATGCATATTTCTCATCATACGCATACAAGATAGTATTGTCACTCACGTCAGAAGGATTTTCTACACCTTCAGGCTCAGAAAACATAGCAAATGTCGTCCCCTCGCGCCGGCTGGAGAGCCAGCCGCCTGCATAAAAACCCGCATCGAGGAAACCGCGCAACCGTTTGCCACCAAAGGAGAAACGGGCAAATACGGGCACGGACAAGTAATGATTGGTCATGTCCTCGTGTAACGGCTCGAAAAATCCCGAACGACGCATCCCGTAGTTCTTCTGTACATAGGACACCTCAGCCTGCACAGCCAACCAATCATTGAAAGCATACTGCACGGGTAAACCCGCCGTGAAACCACCCAAGGCCACATAACGCCGGTCATAAAAGTAACCGGACTCCGTGGTCAGCGAATTGTGCGTATAACCGGCTTGAAAACCAACACGCCACTGCGCCGCAACAGGTAACACCCCAACCACGGCAAACAGAAGTAAAAATAAGAATCTGTTCTGTCTCATAGATTTACATAAAATTTATCACAACCATTAAGAAGCTGTTTTGAATTTCTCCAAAAAGTTTTTCTTGGCTTGATGTATCCGTTTTCGTGTGTGCTTTGGGCGATTTTTTGGTCCTTTTCGCTCCTGTTCTTCGTCAGATAGCCCGCTATCTTCCTCATCACAGAAGCGAAAATGCCTCAAAAACTCATCCCAGATCATCACACGATAAATCCAAAACAGCTTCTAAAAGCATTATTGCATGCAGGCTCAAACTACCTTCCCATACAGAAACAAGTTCTCTACCAGTACGCACAAAATAATGCAAACACCGCCCCACACCTATATATAATAATGCATAGGCTAGTCTTTTGCTGACTGCGTAAAGATAAGCTAACTTCTTGAAACAAATCATAAATATGCCGGACAAGAAGGTTCATTTTGTCAGTCATATAGTCTATTTTGTCCTAAACAACTGATTTACACTCACATGCAAAAAGCTTTTCCCGTAAAGGAAAATCCATAGCTTCACCTAAAAGCATCTACAGAATGCATACGAACAGAAATATAGGTCTGCCCTACAAGCAATTTAGTAAAGCCACAGACATTCGCTCATTTTTTTCAAAAAAATATTCGCAGATAACTTAGAAGCTGTTTTGAATTTCTCCAGAAAGTTTTTCTTGTCTTGATGTATCCGTTTTCGTGTGTGCTTTGGGCGATTTTTTGGTCCTTTTCGCTCCTGTTCTTCGTCAGATAGCCCGCTATCTTCCTCATCACAGAAGCGAAAATGCCTCAAAAACTCATCCCAAATCATCGCACGATAAATTCAAAACAGCTTCTTACTTATACACAACAATGGTTACCTTTTCGTAAGTATCTGATGTTCAAGTACCTACTTGTACGATTAAATTCCTCTTGGTAACTTTGCAGCACAAAAGGAAATAAAGGCACTTTTAGTAAGTAATAACTCATTAAACAAATAAGAGCTTATCTTTCCAAACTGGGCAAAACGGTAGAGACACGCATCACGGACTATCATGTGGGCGGAACCGGAAATCATGAGGTGGTGATGGCGGAAGGTATGCCCCAATTTACGAAAGGGGAAATCTATGGCGGCATGATGAAAGGATTCGCGCAGGCTTTCGGCGATGCACTGACCGATATGCCTACAGGCAAGGCTTCGGAAGTGGCATTCGGCACTACGCAGACTTGGGCAGGAGTTCCGTTCGAATTCCGCCACGGAGCGACATCCGATTTTCCGGGCGCAAGCATCCTGATAGGAGGCAAGGCTTATTATACGCACTGGACTCCGGCAAAGGCACACGTAAGCCATTTGCAGGTTTCTTCTCCGGCTGCCATTGATGCGGAAATAGCAGAAGCGGAAAAGCCATTGGCATCAGGAGCGGAACTGTTCATCGGCGGACACGGAGGTGCGGCAAAGCGCGATGCGGTAAAGTTCAAAATCGCCTATCTGAAAAAGATGAAAGAGGTGCTCGGCAATAACCGGACGGCACAAGCTTTTACGGACGACATGAAGAAAGCTTTCCCCGGACTGCCGGGAGAAGCCGGACTGGAAGAATTGAGTAAGGCACTCTACAAATAATTATCGAATAAAACCAATCAGGAGTTAAAAGGGAGTTATCGTCCGCCTGGCGAACCGGGAGTTAGACGCCAATACTTTTTGCATCGTTTTCAGAAACAAGACTATTGACCTTTAACTCCTATAACTCCTGTGAAACATAACTACGTTTAACTCCTGATTCGCATAAATTATAAAATAATAAATACCCTCACTTTCCTGTCACGATACGTTTAATGTCATTCAGTTTGTTCAATGCTTCTATCGGTGTCAAGTTGTTCACATCCAGATGCAAGATTTCATCCCGTATCTGGCATAACACCGGGTCATCAAGCTGGAAGAAGCTGAGCTGGACGCCGTCTTTAGGAGCAGAAGCCTGTACCTTCGGACGCGACACCATACCCTCCTGCCGGTTCTCTTGCTCCAGGCGGTGCAGGATTTCATCGGCACGCTTCACGATGCTTTGGGGCATGCCCGCCATTTTTGCCACATGAATACCAAACGAATGTTCGCTCCCTCCGCGCTCCAACTTGCGAAGGAAAATCACCTTATTATTGACCTCCTTGACCGTTACATTATAGTTCTTGATACGCGGGAAGAGTGCTTCCATATCGTTCAACTCGTGATAGTGCGTGGCAAAAAGCGTACGGGCGTGGGCTTTCTTGTTCTCGTGGATGTGCTCCACGATAGCCCATGCAATGGAGATGCCGTCATACGTGGAAGTGCCGCGCCCCAACTCATCAAACAGCACCAGGCTTCGGGGAGAGAGGTTGTTCAGGATATTGGCGGCTTCATTCATCTCGACCATGAACGTTGATTCACCCACCGATATGTTATCACTTGCTCCGACACGGGTGAATATCTTGTCCACCAGCCCGATATGCGCACTTTCGGCTGGCACGAAGCAGCCTATCTGAGCCAAGAGCGTGATAAGCGCCGTCTGGCGGAGCAAGGCAGACTTACCCGCCATATTGGGTCCCGTGATAATGATAATCTGTTGTGATTCCGTATCCAGATAGACATCGTTGGCAATGTATTTCTCGCCCACGGGCAATTGCTTCTCGATGACCGGATGGCGTCCTTGCTTGATGTCGAGCACATCATCGTCGGCTACCACCGGACGGATATACTTGTTCTCGCGCGCCACATCGGCAAAGGAGAGCAGGCAATCCAGACGTGCAATTTGCGTGGCATTGATCTGGATAGCCGGAATAAACTCGGCAAGGTCTGCCACCAAGTCATTATAAAGCTTGGTTTCCAGTATCAGGATTTTATCCTCTGCCCCCAATATCTTCTCTTCGTATTCCTTCAGTTCCTGCGTGATATACCGCTCGGCATTCACCAGCGTTTGCTTGCGTATCCACTCGGCAGGCACCTTGTCCTTGTGTGCGTTCCGCACTTCGATGTAATAGCCAAACACATTGTTATAGGCAATCTTCAGGCTGGGGATGCCGGTCTGCTCGATTTCGCGTTGCTGGATTTGAAGCAGGTAATCCTTTCCCGAATAGGAAATGCGGCGCAGCTCATCCAGCTCGGCATTCACTCCGTCGGCTATCACTCCGCCCTTGTTCACCAGCAGAGGCGGGTCGTTCACTATCTCCTTCGCTATTTTATCCCGAATCGAGACGCAGAGGTTCAACTGCTCCCCGATGCGCCGGAGGCTTTCGTTGTCCGCGTTCAGGCAGGCATTCTTGATGGGTTCGATGGCTTGAAGCGCCACTTTCAGCTGTACCACCTCACGAGGGGAGATACGTCCCACCGCGGCTTTTGATACGATGCGTTCCAAGTCGCCTATACGGTGCAGCTTCTCTTCGATAAAGTCCTTGAAGTCGGGCTCACGGAAGAAATACTCCACCACGTCCAGCCGGGCGTTAATCGGTTTTACTTCCTTCAGGGGAAACACCATCCAGCGTTTCAACAGGCGGGCACCCATGGGGCTGATGGTATGGTCTATCACGTCCAGCAGGCTGGTGCCTCCCTCGTTCATGCTGCCTATCAGCTCCAGGCTGTGCACCGTAAACTTGTCCAGCCGCACGTAGCGTTCCTCCTCGATGCGTGCCAGCGAAGTGATATGCCCTATCTGATAATGCTGGGTCATGTCGAGGTATTGCAGGATGGCTCCAGCCGCGATGATGCCGTTCTTCAGATGCTCTACGCCGAAGCCTTTCAGGTTCTTGGTCTCGAAATGCTTCAAGAGCTTCTCGCGTGCCGAAGCTTCGGTAAACACCCAGTCATCCAGCTCGAAGGTGAAAAACTTGCTTCCGAAATTGCCTTCGAACATGGGTTTCTTGCCCCGCTCGAACAACACTTCCTTGGGAGCGAAATTATTCAGAAGCTTGTCGATGTAGTCAAAAGGCCCCTCGGCGGTCAGGAACTCGCCGGTAGAGATGTCCAGAAAAGCGATGCCGCACGCGGTTTTCCCGAAATGGATGGCGGCAAGGAAATTGTTCTCCTTATACGACAACACATTGTCGCTGATGGCAACGCCCGGCGTCACCAGCTCGGTAATGCCCCGCTTCACCAGTTTCTTCGTGGTTTTCGGGTCTTCCAGCTGGTCGCAGATTGCCACACGCCTTCCCGCACGTATCAGCTTAGGCAAATACGTATCAAGAGCATGATGCGGGAATCCTGCCATTTCCACCGTTTTCCCCTGCCCGTTGGCACGCTTGGTCAAGGTGATTCCCAGTATTTGCGAAGCGGTCACGGCATCTTCGGAATAAGTCTCATAGAAGTCGCCGCACCGGAAGAGCATCAACGCATCGGGATGCTTTGCCTTCAGGTCGAAATACTGTTTCATCATGGGGGTCAATACCACGTCGTTATCTTTAGCCACTGTGTTGTCCTTTCTTTTATTAATGTGTTGTCCGTATCTGCAAAGGTACGAAAATTTCCCAAATATCTGCCTTCCGTGACGCAAGTATCTGCAACGCCCGGCGCAAGTACCTGCATGAACGGATGAACATAATAACGGATCCTAGCTAATACTCATGCCGAGCATACAAAGGAAAGCCCCGCAAAAACGACGTTTTTACGGGGCTATACCTTAAAATGACCTGATTTGCGTTGGACTACCAGGATTCGAACCTAGACAAACAGAACCAAAACCTGTTGTGCTGCCATTACACCATAGTCCAAACTTTCGTGCTTTCCTTAGAAAGCGGTGCAAAGATAAGTGTTTTTTATAATATCCTCCAAATAATTCCCCACTTTTTTTATCTCTTTTTTCAATATTCCGTATCTTTGCCGCCTATAAATGCATAAGAGTTTATGAAAAAAACAGTATTAGGATTTATGTTAGGGGTAGGATGCGTATCGCTCCAAGCGATGACACCACTTTGGATGCGCGATGCTGCCATCTCACCCGATGGAAGCGAAATCGCTTTCTGTTACAAAGGAGATATTTATAAAGTGAATGCCAAGGGAGGCGAAGCACTACGACTCACCACACAACCTTCGTATGAATCAACCCCCGTATGGTCGCCCGATGGACAACAAATTGCTTTCGCCAGCGATCGCTTTGGAAGCACCGACATCTTCGTGATGCCCGCCAGCGGAGGCGAAGCACGCCGGCTGACCAGCAATTCGGCAAACGAAACACCTTCGGCCTTCACGCCCGACGGCAAACACGTGCTGTTTTCTGCCTCCCTGCAAGACCCGGCAGAAAGTGCCATGTTTCCCACCAGTGCAATGACCGAATTATATCAAGTGTCCGTAGCGGGCGGACGCACTGAACAAGTATTAGGCACACCGGCGGAAAAAGTGTGCTATGCACCAGCGGGAACCTTCTTCCTCTATCAGGACCGGAAAGGATTCGAAGACGAATGGCGCAAGCATCACACTTCATCCATCACCCGGGACGTATGGATGTATGACACCACCAGCGGTAAACATACCAACCTGACCGCCCGACCGGGAGAAGACCGCGACCCTGTATTGAGTGCCGATGGAAAAACCGTGTACTTCTTGAGCGAACGCAATGGAGGTTCATTCAACGTCTATCGCTTCCCGTTGGACCGCCCTGCTGATGTGCAGCCCGTTACTTCATTCAAGGGAAACCCTGTACGCTTCCTCTCAATGAGCCACAACGGTACACTCTGCTACACCTACGATGGCGAAATCTATACCCAACCCAATGGAGGAAAACCCACTAAGGTCAATATCTCACTTATCCGCGATGAAGAGGAAATGCCCGTCACTTATAATTTTACACGAGGCGCATCGGAAGCTACGGTATCGCCCGACGGCAAACAGGTGGCATTTGTGGTACGGGGTGAAGTGTTCGTGACATCCGTTGAATACGGCACCACCAAACAAATCACCCATACGCCCGAAGCGGAAGAAGGCGTTTCGTTCGGTGCAGACAACCGCACCCTGGTCTATGCCAGCGAGCGCGATGGCATAAGCGGACTTTACACCGCAAAAATCTCACGCGAGGAAGAAAAGAATTTCCCCAATGCCACGCTGATAGAAGAAGAAGCCCTGCTTCCCTCGAAAACCGTGGAACGGAGCTATCCGAAGTTCTCGCCCGACGGGAAAGAAATCGCCTTCATCGAAGGGCGTACCCGCCTCATGGTGCTGAACCTGAAGAGCAAGAAGGTGCGTCAGGTGACCGACGGGTCTACGTGGTACTCGCTTTCGGGAGGCTTTGACTATCAGTGGTCGCCCGACGGGAAATGGTTTGCACTGGAATTCATTGCCCACAAGCACGAGCCTTATTCGGACATCGGACTGGTTTGCGCCGACGGGAAAAGCCCGATTATCAACCTGACCAACAGCGGTTATACGAGCGGCATGCCCCGCTGGACCATGGACGGAAACGCCCTGCTCTTCACCACCGAACGGTATGGTATGCGCAATCATGCCTCGTGGGGCTCGCTGGACGATGTAATGATGGTCTTCCTGAACCAGGACGCATACGACAAGTTCCGCCTGAGCAAAGAGGATTACGAATTGCAAAAGGAACTGGAGAAAGAGCAGGAAAAAGCGGGTGAAACCGCTTCGAAAGACAAGAAAAAGGATAAAAAAGCGGATGCAAAAACAGATAGCGTGAAATTAATCACGGTTGAACCGGACGGCATAGAAGACCGCATCGTGCGCCTCACGCCCAACTCATCGCGCTTGTCCTCAGCCGCTATCTCGAAAGACGGGGAAACCCTGTACTATTTATCTGCGTTCGAAGGCGGATTCGACATGTGGAAAATGGACTTGCGCAAGCATGAAACCAAGCTCCTGCACAAAATGGACGCGCGCTGGGCAAACATGGAAACCGACCGCGAAGGGAATTTCTTCGTGCTGGGAGGCGGAACCATGCAGAAAATGGACGGGAAATCGGAAAAGCTGGAACCGATTACCTACCGTGCCGAAGTGAAGATGAACCCCTACGAAGAACGCGAATACATCTTCGACAACATCTACCGCGAGGAAAAGGCACGCTTCTACAACGTGGACATGCACGGCGTGGACTGGGATGCCTTGACGGAGACCTACCGCAAGTTCCTGCCTCATATCAATAACAATTATGATTTCGCCGAAATGCTGAGCGAATGGCTGGGCGAACTGAACGTATCCCATACCGGCGGACGCTTCTATCCCGAACTGGACACCGAAAGCACTGCCCAACTGGGGTTATTGTACGACTGGGGGTATACGGGCAACGGATTGCGCATCGCCGAAATCATCGAGAAAGGGCCTTTCGACCGCAAGAGCACCCGTGCCAAATCCGGTGTGATTATCGAGAAAATCAACGGACAGGCTCTCGAAGCCGATAAAGACTATACTCCTTTATTAAATGGACAGGCAGGCAAGAAAACCTTGGTATCGCTTTACGACCCTGAAACCAACCAACGCTGGGAAGAAGTGGTGAAACCCATAAGCAACGGAGCAATGAATGGCTTGCTCTATACGCGCTGGGTAAAGCAACGGGCGGAGGACGTAAAACGCTGGTCGAACGGACGTTTGGGCTATGTGCACATCGAATCGATGGATGATTCCAGTTTCCGTTCGGTTTATTCGGACATCTTGGGCAAATACAACCAATGCGAAGGCATCGTGATAGACACCCGCTTCAATGGAGGCGGACGCTTGCACGAGGACATCGAAGTGTTGTTCAGCGGAAAGAAATACTTCACCCAAGTCATCCGCGGGCGCGAGACCTGCGATATGCCCAGCCGACGTTGGAACAAACCTTCCATCATGGTGCAATGTGAAGCGAACTACTCGAACGCCCACGGCACCCCGTGGGTATACAAGCATCGCGGACTGGGCAAGCTGGTAGGTGCGCCCGTTCCCGGAACCATGACCAGCGTAAACTGGGTAACGACACAAGACCCGACCCTCGTATTCGGCATTCCGGTGGTAGGCTATCGCCTCCCCGACGGAAGCTATCTGGAAAACACCCAGTTAGACCCCGACATCTATGTGCTGAACGCTCCCGAAACGATTGTGAAAGGAGAAGACACACAATTGAAAGCAGCCGTAGATGAATTGCTGAAAGAAATCGGAGAATAAAAAGAATGAATAAAAAATAATTGATGAATATCCGCAAACAGCCCCTGTAGGGGCGTATTGCATACGCCCGAATACGCCAACTTATCCATGTGGATGCTTTTAGGGCGTATGCGATACGCCCCTACAGTTTATTGGGCGGAAATGCGGATATTCAATAAAATGAACCCCAACATGCATCTTTCCCGTTCAACCAATCCTTCAATGAAGTTCGTACAAGAGAATCGGGCAATAAACTCGTGTCCTGATTCCGTTCATCGGGCCGTACAAAATACGAATGGCTGATGTAAGCTTGGGTTTGGGTATAAGGAAGTTCTACGCAAAGCACATCACCGAAACAGGTCGGCTTTTGGGATGTAGGAGTCCCGATAATCGGGAAAAGCGCATTGTCTTTGATGAGCGTCAACAGATAATTGGCACTGCTGAAGGTATTCTGCCCTTGAATAAACGCCACTTCTCCATGAAAACGATTGGAAGGCTTCGGCATATCACCGGTAAAATCATTCATTACTTGATGTTGTTCCGCCAACTCCCCTTTCATTGATTCATACTTGTCACGGATAAAAAGCGTAGGATAACACGTTTGCAAGAAATCAGACACACGGATGTAGGAATGAAACGGACAAATATCCCGAAGGGAGACACCCAGAAATTCAAGCAACACATCGCCCAATACACTATTCCCTCCTCCATTATAACGCATGTCTATCACCAGCCGATTCACGTTATGCACCGCCATTGCACGTGCCATTTCATCCAGGAAATCCGCAAACAACGGAAGACTATCCTCCACGGCTTTATCTGGAGAGACCTGCATCAAACGGCATCCTTGCCAATAAGTAAACCGGTCTATCATCGCATTGAACTGAAAATAACACGTATCGCCGATTATCTGATAATGAAAAGGCTCGTTTCTCCTTGCCGTAACCGGATGCGGAACCTGCTTCACCTGATACAAGCCTGATGCACCTTCATTTAAGGACGAAGGCAAACACACTTCACTTCCATCCGCAAACATAAAGCGGACACCCCTGTCCGTATCTATCCCCAAAGCGTTCAGAAACGCTTTATTGTTCATAAAAAAGCTTCCCGTAATACAAGCCTTTATCTGATTTTCCGAAGGAACATAAACCTTTAATTTTTGTATCAATGAACCAATCGGACACGCATTAATAGCTATAAGTTCCTTCCCTGTACAATCCGGAACCGAATCCGGAAGACTTCGAAAATAAAAACTCCCCTCATAATAACGTAACGTGAAAGGATAAAGCGATGTATCGTCAAGCATCACAAATGTATGCGCATCTTGAAGCAAAGCCAGCCAACGGTTCAGTTCTACCTGAAACGCCGGACGTTCCATCCGCTCGTCCAACTTATCGCATAAAGATTCGGCATACTTCTCGAAACGTGCAAAAGCCGACTCATCTACCAACGGAAGCGGATGAAACGCCTTGATGAAAGCCAACAGATTCATCACTTCATGCTGATACGGATTGCCGGCTTTCTCCTTATATAATATAGGTATAGGAAAATTATCCATTTTCAATCAAATAAAATGCCATACCCACGATGCCTGCCACAACTCCTATTGCACATCCGCACCAGAAATAGAATGCTAATTTCTTCTTATCCATATTGCTTTTCCGACTCATCTGTTTGATCAGGCCCGCCATACTTCCGCCAAACACGCCCAAACCAATACCGATAACAAGTCCGGCTGAAGAGTCTAACACCATTTTCAATATAAAACCAAGAACTACCCCGACACCTGTTCCGATGCCGATATAGCGGTCAGTAATGCTTTCTTTCATTTTATTGCTTTCCTTCCTGTTTTATGTTTCTTTCTTCTTAATCACAATCGCAAAGATAACGATTTACTTCAAACCAGCTACAATTACTATCTATTTTCCTTGTTACTCTTTCAAACAATAACACTTTATCTCCTGCTGGCGAGTATCCAATACGACTTGTGAGAAGCGTTTGAAAAACGAAAGCCCCATTGTGCTTTGAGATGCCAATGTTGCCAACGTCACGTTTTTAAACTGCATTTGATTTACTTCCCCTTGAGCCACTTCATAAATGCTAATCTCATTCCCTGTATCAGCAAAGCCATAACAAATATCTTTCTTCAAAAAGCAAGTGTCAGACATTTGTTCTATATCCTGCTTTGGCAACAAGAAGTCACTCCGGTCATACTCCGTATCTATCAAGACATGAGAGCATTTGACGCCATTCAGTTCCATTTCCTCCACATAATACAAGCCTCGTTCCTTCTTATAGCGCAAGACCATATCCGGAGTTCCGGAAACAAACGGATGAACATTAGAGATTGTACCTTTTTCAAAATCAAGCAACCAATTACAACGGTCTATCATGTCTGTACCTATAACTCCATGGATATGTTGCCATTGAAAACGCCGCGGCAATAAGACAACTGTCCACAAATTCCCTTCGATATTCCCCAAACACGTATAAAACGAAAAATATTTCTTCACTGAAAAATCATTGCCGGCTATATCTTTCGCGTACGCCTGCATAAAAGGATGAAAAGACTCCGGCACGGTATCAGCATAAAGCAAGGTAATATTCGCTCCCGTATCAAAAAGAAAATTTATCCCACTCCCGGAGAATGTCACATAACCTTCCTTGTCAAACGCAGAGACAAAAGGATTTATCTTCGGCTTCATTCCGATAAGGAACAACCCGACCGTTGCTATGGATACGATTATGAAAAGAAGTTTTTTCATCTGGACGAACTTATTCTATTCATTGATAAAGGCTCTGCATCAGTTCATGTTTTTACCAATGCAAAGGTAATGTTTTCTATTTATCACGTGAGTTCGGAATCAGAAAAATTGAATATCCGATACGCCTTTACATGGCAATTGGGTAAAATGCTGATATTCAATAAACTTTTTGTCTGTCATAATTGTTTTACTTAAAAAACATCCCTAAGATAAACAGTTTATGGATAACATGTAAGCGGCACTTTACATTCTGACGACTTTTGCCGAAAATTGAAATAACGAATTAAACTCGTTTTCAATCCGTTGTCTATCTTTTGCACTATGCATTGCCCACACACTCCTTGGGAATGACACAGATGACACACCGAGTCTTACTAAAAGCTGTCACTTCAGCAACCGCTTGCTAAGATAACGCACGGGATACCACACCGATAGGAAACCTACCACGAGGACGGTGACAAAGACCACTGCCACATCTGTCACTTCCACACTGACGGGATAAGCATCGACCACAAAGCTGCCCGAACTGCCTAATTTTATCAGCCCGAATGCTTGTTGCACCCAGCAGAGTATCAGTCCCAGCACCACGCCCACCGATGCGCCAATAAACGAAATCATCCGTCCCTCGAAAAGGAAGATACGGACTATCTGCTTGTCGCTCGCACCCAGGTTACGCAAGGTTGCCACGTCATCACGCTTATCAATGATGAGCATTGAGAGCGAACCGATGATGTTAAAGCAAGCTATCACGAGAATGAATGTAAGGAAGAGGTAAGAGATAAGTTTTTCCACACGCATGATGCGGTAGGTATCCGCCTGCTGCTCATAGCGGTCTTCCACACGGAAGTCACCACCTAGCTGCTGCTGAATCTGCCGCTTCACCGCTTCGGTATCGGCACCGGGAGCAAGGCGGAGATTGACAGCACTCACTTCGGTAGTGTATTGGAAGAGACTACGAGCAAAGTCGATGGAAGTCAGGATGTAAGAGGCATCGTATTTTTCCTGATTGACCGAAAAAACCAGTCCGGAAGAAAACAGGCTACCGGTGACAAATGCCGTAGAAGGATTGGCAAGGTTCACTTTCGCACCGCGCCTGGGAGCGTACACCTCTAGAGGGTCAAGGAAACGGATGCTGCTGCCCAATGTGGCGAGCAGCTGAATGCCGGGGATGGCATAGTGAGCCACCTCATCGTGCAAGGTCAGCTCACCGCGTCCGTAAAGGATACTGTCGATAGGCGTGAGAATATCGAAGTTGTCTTCCACACCCTTGATAACCGCCATTGCCTGCCTGCCCTGGTATTGCACCATGGCATTGTCTTCGAGCGAGCGCGACCATACCGCTACCTCGGGCATCTGCCGCAAAGCAAGGATACGCGGGTCTTCCCCATCGAACACCTTACCGCGCACTGCTGTAATGCGCAATTGAGGGTCGAAGGCGGTAAAAAACGATGCCACAAGATCTTGAAAGCCGTTGAATACCGACAGGGTACACACCAACGCCAACGTAGCAAGTGCCACTCCACACACAGAGATGGCGGAAATGACGTTGATGGCATTGTGCGACTTCTTCGAAAACAGGTATCGGCGGGCGATATAGAAGGGGAAATTCATTTCTTCAGCAACTCGTCGATGTGTGCGGCATAATCTAACGAGTCATCCACAAAGAACTTCAGTTCGGGGATGATGCGAAGCTGATAACGCACACGGGTACCCAATTCGTAGCGGATGGACTTCACGTTGTCATTGATATTTTTCACTATCTCTTCTGCACGTTCCGAAGGGAACACACTAAGGTAAGCACGTGCATAACTCATATCGGGGCTAATACGCACCACACTTACCGATACCAACACGCCGTGCATTGTCCGCGTCTGCTGCTGGAACATCTCGCTCAGCTCTTTCTGAATCAGCCGGGCTATCTTGTTTTGTCTGGTTGTTTCCATATATTTCTTTGGTTTATGTTTTCAAGTGGCTAGTTAACAGGTACTAGATGACTAGGTCTTAAATACATTGGTTTATCATTTATACCTGTCAACTAATGCCTAGTACCTGCTACCTATAGTTTTCGAATTATCGTCAACCCGTCCCGCAAGGGAAGGATAACTTTTTCCACACGCCGGTCGGAAGCTACATGGTCATTGAACCGCTTGATGCCAATGGTCTGTGCATCAGCACTCCGGGGTTCTTCCAGCACATGTCCGTCCCACAGCGTATTATCAGCAATGATATACCCTCCCTTGCGGAGCCGGGGCAGTATCATCTCGTAGTAATCTATGTAGACCCGCTTGTTGCCATCGACAAAAGCAAGGTCGAACGTGATGTCCATCGTAGGCACTATCTGCAAGGCATCGCCAATATAGAAGCGGATGCGGTCGGCATAGGGCGAACCTTCCAGCCACGGACGGGTAAAGTCTTCCTGCTCGTCATTGATTTCAAAGGTATGGAGCATCGCCCCTTCTTCCAGTCCCTCTGCCAGACACAATGCCGAATAGCCGCTGTACGTACCTATTTCAAGCACCTGCCGTGGATGTATCATTGTGACAAACATCTTCAGCATCCGCCCCTGCAGGTGTCCCGAAGCCATACGAGGACGCAACAACTTGACATGCGTAGCCCGATAGAGCGCCTTCAGGTAATCGCTCTCCTCATCAATATGTCCGAGGATATATGCATCCAATGCGTCGGTTTCTTTCATATCTCAGTTGACCAGTTGACAAGGTACTAGTTGACTAGGTTTTAAATAGCCAGGTTGGCTTAGTATCTAAAACCTAGTCACCTGGTACCTAGTTAACTAGTCACCTCTAATTATAAATATCTGTTCCGGTTCGGCAACACATAGTTCTCGGTATCTTCCAGCACATCGTCCACCTGGTTGATTTCGAGGAACGAAGTGTGCGTGCCTTTCTTACCGCCGCTCAGGTATGCTACCATTTCTTTCGGAGTCAGCACACCGTCGCTCAGCAACTTACGCAATGCCGTGAAATAATACTCCTGTCCGTTTGCCTTTTCGGGCATATAGATAGCCTCCACTCCATACGACAAGGCAAGATGACGCATTGTCTTTTCCTTGTAGCAGATGGCAAGCACAGGATATTTACCACGGAAAGCAGCCAGATTGCGTGCCGTACGTCCACTGAAACTGTCGGTAATGATGGCACGGATAGGCATCAGCGTGGTGGCACGTACCGCCTGTTTTGCCAGGAAGCTGGTCACATCAGTATTGTCCGGAGTCAAAGGAATAGGTATGTCATTTTCTTCCATCTTGTCTTTTTCCGCCTGTGCGGCAATCTTTGCCATGGTCTTCACTGCCTCTACCGGATATTTGCCGTATGCCGTTTCGCCACTCAGCATCAGGGCGTCGGTGCGGTAATAGATGGCATTGGCAATGTCGGTCACCTCGGCACGGGTAGGACGCGGATTGTTTATCATCGTGTGAAGCATCTGGGTAGCCACAATGACCGGTTTGCGTGCCAGGATACATTTTTTGATAAGCTTGCGCTGGATGCCGGGGATGCGCTCCTGCGGCACTTCGATGCCCAAATCTCCACGGGCTACCATCACCCCGTCTGCCACTTCCAGAATCTCATCGATATTGTCCACACCCTCCTGATTTTCGATTTTCGCAATAATCTGGATATCACTCTGATGAGCGTCGAGTATCTCGCGGATATCAAGTACATCCTGCTTGTTGCGCACAAAAGAGTGGGCGATAAAATCGATATCCTTTTCGATGGCATACAAGATATTATTACGGTCTTTTTCCGTGAGCGAAGGCAGATTGATACGCACGCCAGGCACATTCACGCTCTTGCGGTTTCCCAGTGTAGCATCATTGCAAACTTCGCAGAACAAGGTATCTTCGTTCTTGTCTATCACCCGCAGCTCCAGGTCGCCATCATCAATCAGTACATCTACACCCACTGACAGGTCGTTTACAAATCCCGGATAGCTGACGGCGATGCATTCATGCGTCGTTTCCTGTTCGGGTTTGCCGACGATAGTTACCCGTTCGCCGGTCTTGAAATCGATGTGTCCTTCGGCACTTGCCGTTGTACGCACTTCCGGTCCTTTTGTATCCATCAGGATACCGATTCGGTTGGATACTTGGCGCACATTATTAATTAATGTCTCGAACCCTTCGCGGCTGGCGTGGGCAGTATTCATACGCACCACATTCATCCCCGCGTTAAACAGGTCGCGGATAAAATCGACATCACAACGTAAGTCTGAAATAGACGCAACGATTTTTGTTTGTTTGAGCATCATATAGTTTTAAGTTTTTAGTGTTTATATTTGAGGTGACCAGTTGACCAGACACTAGGAACTAGGTTCTAAAATGCTTTACCTAACATCCAGTCAACCAGTATCTAAAACCTAGTTCCTAGTACCTGGTCTACTAGTACCTAGAAGCGCTTCCAGAGCCAGCCGGTACGAATCCAGGCCGAAGCCACAAATCACGCCTTTACACGCACACGCTATCATCGATTTGTGCCGGAACTCTTCCCGGGTATGCACATTCGAAATATGAACTTCGATGACCGGAGTGGTAACAGAACGGATAGCATCCTGCAAAGCGATAGAAGTATGAGTGTAAGCTCCGGCATTCAGGATGATTCCGTCGGAAGAAAATCCCACTTCATGAATCTTGTTGATTAGCTCGCCCTCCACGTTCGACTGGAAATAATCGAGTTCCACATCGGGATAACGCTCTTTAAGTGTCTGATAATAGTCTTCGAACGAAGTCGAACCATAAATGGAAGGTTCGCGTTTCCCCAACAGATTAATATTGGGACCATTGATTATTTGTATCTTCATCATATTCACGAAGTAAACTTTTTAATAACTTTGCTGCAAAATCCGCCACAAAGATACGAAAAAGAAATGAAAACCAACGAGAAGATTATAACAAAGTACCGACAATACCTGAAATTGGAAAAGTCTCTGTCGGAAAACACCATACAGGCGTACCTCACCGACCTCGACAAACTCCTCGCCTACTTCACTCTGGAGGGCATCGACTGCACAGAAGCCACCTTGCAGGACCTGGAAAACTTCTCAGCCGGCCTCCACGATATCGGCATCCACCCTCGTTCGCAAGCCCGCATCCTTTCAGGAATACGCTCGTTCTACCGCTTTCTTACCCTCGACGACTATATCCGGCAAGACCCGAGCGAACTGCTCGAATCACCACAGATAGGCAAACACCTTCCCGACATACTGACCGTGGAAGAAATAGATGCACTTATCGGAGCCATCGACCAAGGCACCCCCGAGGGTCAACGCAACCGCGCCATTCTGGAAACCTTGTACAGCTGCGGACTTCGCGTATCGGAACTCTGCAACCTCCGGCTATCCGACCTCTACCTTTCCGAAGGCTTTATCAAAGTGGAAGGCAAGGGAAACAAACAACGCCTGGTACCCATCTCTCCCCGTGCCGTCAACGAGCTGAAGAATTACTTCGTAGAACGCAAAGAAACAAAAATCCGCCCCGGTTACGAAGATTTTGTCTTCATCAGCCGGATAGGCAAGAACATTTCGCGCATTATGGTGTTTCATATAATAAAGGAGTTGGCAGACCAAATCGGACTAAAAAAAAGCATCAGCCCCCATACTTTCCGCCACTCGTTCGCCACCCATCTGCTCGAAGGCGGTGCCAACCTGCGTGCCATCCAGTGTATGCTGGGACACGAAAGCATCGGCACCACCGAGATTTATACCCACATCGACCGCAATATGTTGCGGCAAGAAATCATCGAACACCACCCACGGAACAAGAAAAAGCAATCCGAGTGAGCACTTTTGCCCCGTTTTAATCTTTTTTTTAGTATCTGTTTAAAAAAAACGAGCAAAAAGTTAACAGCTAATGGAGTTTTTCTTATCTTTGCCCCAAATATAAAAACGAAGTAAAAAAACCAACTAGATTATATTTTATAACAAACCAAATAGTAAAAATCATGATTAAAAAGTTGTATTTGCCCTTAGTGGCATTGTTAGTTCTTGCTTTCTCTTCATGTAGCAAGATGGGTGAATTAGACCCGAGCTATTTCACAACTGATCCTGAAGTATTGGAAGCTATCGGTGGCAAGGTGCCTGTAACTATCACGGGCAAGTTCCCTGAAAAGTATTTCAAGAAAAATGCGACCGTTGAAGTCACTCCGGTCTTGAGATGGGATGGTGGCGAAGCCAAAGGCCAACCCGCCAAGTTCCAAGGCGAAAAAGTACAAGGCAACGACCAGACCATATCTTACAAGGCTGGTGGTACTTATACGATGAAAGCCTCTTTCGACTACGTTCCGGAAATGGCTAAATCTGAACTGTATCTTGATTTCAAAATCAAGAAAGGAAAGAAAGAATACACCATCCCTTCTGTAAAGATTGCCGACGGTGTAATCGCTACATCTGAACTTCCGACCGTTGAATCAGCCAATGCAGCCTACGCAGCAGACGCCTTCCAACGCATCATCAAGCAGGCTCAGGAAGCTCAAATCATGTTCTTGATCCAACAGGCTAACATCCGCGCAAGCGAACTGAAGTCAGAAGGCATCAAGGATTTCAACAAGAAAGTGGTTGCAGTAAACGGCGACAAGAAAAACTTCAAGTTGAACAACATCGAAATCTCTGCTTACGCATCTCCGGATGGTGGTGTGAAACTGAACACCGGTTTGGCTGAAGACCGTCAGGAAAACACTGAAAAGTACCTGAACAAGCAATTGAAGAAAGGCGAAATCGAAACTCAGGTTGACGCTAAATATACTGCACAAGACTGGGAAGGCTTCCAGGAACTGGTTTCTAAATCAAACATCCAGGACAAAGACCTCATCTTGCGCGTCTTGTCTATGTACCAAGATCCGGAACAACGTGAAACTGAAATCAAGAACATCTCTTCAGTTTACAAGACCTTGGCAGATGAAATCCTTCCGCAATTGCGCCGTGCACGCCTGACCGCCAACTACGATGTTATCGGACGTAGCGATGAAGAAATCAACGCCGCATTCGACGCGAAAGAAGACTCTATCAGCGTAGACGAATTGCTGTATGCAGCTACCCTGACTCAGGACAACGCACGCAAGGAAGCCATCTACAAGAGAGCTATCGAAAAATATCCGAACGATTACCGTGCATACAACAACCTGGGTATGATGTCATACGCAGCAGGCGACCTGAACGCTGCTGAAAACTACTTCAAGCAAGCCGCAAGCAAAGACGCCAACGCTGCCGAAGTCAACACCAACCTCGGTCTGTGCGCATTGTGCAAAGGCAACGTAGCTGATGCAGAAACTTACCTGAGCAAGTCTACTGGTGCTAATACCGCTAACGAAGCTTTGGGTAACCTCTACATCAAACAAGGTCAGTACGACCGTGCCGTACAAGCTTTCGGCGACACCAAGACCAACTCTGCTGCCTTGGCTCAAATCCTGGCTAAGGATTACAACAAAGCTAAGAGCACATTGTCGGCAGTTAAGAATCCGGATGCTTACACTGACTATCTGATGGCTATCGTAGGTGCACGCACCAACAATGCCGACCTGGTTAAGTCAAGCATGGCTAAAGTGGCTCAGAAAGATGCCAACTTGAAAGCAAGCGCACAAAACGACCGCGAATTTGCTAAATATGCCAACGAAATCCAATAATCTTATCTGATAGATTTCAATGAAAGCCGGAGTGCAAAACGCATTCCGGCTTTTTTATTTCAAATAATTTATGTACATTCGCAGGCAAATCAATATATATCCACAGAGCCATGAAGACAATTGCTCCACTCGTCGCACTTATCATGCTTTCCCTTTCTGCCTGCAAGAAGGACAATCGCTTTGTGCTACACGCCGAAATGACAGGCTTGTCCGACAAGCCCATCCTCGTAATATACGATGACCCCGTGTCACGTCTTGATACAATTTTCCCGAAAGAAGGCAAGTTCGAATATGCTTTCCTTCCAGACACCATCACCATTTTCCGGCTTGTTTCCACAGAAGGAGAAGTGATTCCGTTTTTTGCAGACCGTGGGCAAGAAGTCAAGTTGGCAGGCACATTCGGACAACCCGACATACAGGGGAGCGGAGACAACGGAGCATACGGAACTCTATTAAAAGAACTGCAACCGCTAAAAGACTCTACATCCATTGTACAAACAGTAGAAAAGTTTATCCAGACGCATCCCACATCGTTTGCCTCTGCCTACCTCATCAACCGATACTTCATCCAGGTGCCCCGACCCGATATGGAGAAAATCGACCAGCTTATCGCCCCTTTGGCAGGAAACATCAAGGACAGCCGCTTGCTTAGCATCGTACTGAAGGCTTTGCCTTCCCAGTCCGACCTCAAACGGACATCGGAAGGATACGTCAACTATTTCTCATGCAAAGACCGAAAAGGGAAATACATCTCGTGGAGTGGAGAAAAAGACAGCTACACCCTGCTCAACTTTTGGGCTAGTTGGAACCCGGAAAGCATAACCCGACGCGATTCGCTGGCAACCTTGGTTAAAAAGTTCCCTGAAAAACAATTCAAAGTCCTGAACATTTCACTGGATTACGAAAAAGACAAGTGGCTGAATGCATGCAAGGAAGATACCAAACAATGGATAGAAACCTGCGACTTCAAAGGCTGGGACAATGTTGTGGTCAAACAAAACCAAATCCACACCCTTCCCGACAATATCCTGATAGGAAACAACCGTAAGATTTTCGCAACCGGCCTGTACGGCCAGCCGCTCTATGACAAAATAAAAGAACTGACAACAAAAAAATAAACCTTAAATACGACCTTAAATGCTAATCAAACTCTTCGGCGCCGCCGTACAAGGAATAGACGCCACCATCGTCACTATCGAAGTGAACAGCTCACGGGGAATCAAGTTCTTCCTCGTAGGACTGCCCGACTCTGCCGTAAAAGAAAGCCATGAACGCATCGTTGCCGCCCTGCAAGTCAACGGATACAAATTTCCTACCTGCCAGATAGTTATCAACATGGCTCCTGCCGATATCCGCAAGGAAGGCTCATCGTATGACCTGCCGCTGGCACTTGGCATACTGGGAGTGACGGGTGCCGTAACTACCGACAAGTTCGACCGCTACCTCATCATCGGCGAACTGAGCCTGGACGGAAGCCTGCAGCCCATTAAAGGTGCCCTTCCCATAGCCATCTGCGCCCGCCAGCAAGGTTTCGAAGGCTTCATCCTGCCCAAACAGAATGCACGCGAAGCCGCCGTGGTCAACAACCTGAATGTATATGGCGTGGAAAACATCACCGAAGTCATCGACTTCTTCAATGGCAAGCGCGAACTGGAACCTACCGTCGTCAACACCCGTGAGGAATTCTACCGAAGCCAGTCGAACTTTCCTTTCGACTTTGCCGATGTAAAAGGGCAGGAGAATGTAAAGCGCGCACTGGAAGTAGCAGCAGCAGGCGGCCATAACCTTATTATGGTAGGAGCACCAGGAAGCGGCAAGTCGATGATGGCGAAATGCCTTCCCAGCATCCTGCCTCCGCTCTCGCTTGCCGAAAGTTTAGAAACTACCAAAATTCATTCTGTAGCAGGCAAGTTGGGAAAAGACTCGTCACTTATCGCTGTCCGCCCGTTCCGCAGCCCACACCACACCATTTCGCAAGTTGCCATGGTAGGCGGAGGCACCAATCCCCAGCCGGGTGAAATCAGCCTGGCACACAACGGTGTATTGTTCCTCGACGAGCTTCCGGAGTTCAACCGAAGTGTACTCGAAGTACTCCGCCAGCCGCTGGAAGACCGGCGCATCACCATCTCACGTGCCAAATACACCTTGGATTATCCTGCCAGCTTCACCCTGATAGCCTCTATGAATCCCTGTCCGTGCGGCTATTACAACCATCCCACACGTCATTGTGTCTGCACACCCGGACAGGTGCAGAAGTACTTGAACCGCATCTCCGGCCCACTGCTCGACCGCATTGATATTCAGGTAGAAATCGTCCCCGTACCTTTCGAGAAGCTTGCCGAACGGGAGAAAGGCGAATCGAGTGCCGCCATCCGCGAACGTGTGATACGTGCCCGGCAGATACAGGCAAAGCGTTTTGCCGACCTTCCTGGCATTCATTGCAATGCACAGATGACCTCTCGCCTGCTCCACCAATATGCCCAACCCGACACGCACGGCATGAATCTCCTGCGCACCGCCATGGAACGCTTCAACCTCTCTGCCCGTGCCTACGACCGCATATTGAAAGTCTCCCGCACCATTGCCGATTTAGACGGAAGCGAAGCTATCCTCCCTCGCCACCTTGCCGAAGCCATCAGCTACCGCAATCTGGACCGGGAAAACTGGGCAGGATGATTTGCTAATAGAATAAGAAGTAAAATAATGCGAATCAGGAGTTAAAAGGGAGTTATAAGGAGTTATCGCCCGTTTGGTGGGTTGGGAGTTAGATACCAAGACCTTTTTACCGCTTTCAGAAGCAAGGATATTGGCCTTTAACTTCTGAACGAAGTGATAATCTTGGGAAATAACTACGTTTGACTCCTGATTTGCATAAATAATGAAAGAATGTGAGTCTGCCTCAAAATGAAAGTTGATTTCATTTTTGAAGCAAACTCATTCTTTGCCGAAAAAACAGAGTCATTTACCTTCTATAATGCCGTTGCATTACTTCACTCAATAATAAAAAGCCTGTTTACTTCAGGAAAAAAGCGTTCCATTTCATCCTAAAATTCAATATTTGAATGTCCTTTAGATTTGCCAACCCGACCCCATTGAAAATGAAGATATACTTCGTTGGCTGATGAAGTATATCTTCGTTGGCGGTTGCAGTATATATTAAACTGCCGATGAAGTATATCTTCGTTCGCAGAGGGCCTATATTGTGCATAGTGAGACTCCCAAACAAAGAAGAGTGCCGTCTATCCTCCTCGGACAAACGGCACTCTTCTTTGTTTCGTTCGCTCTAAGTAAAGCCTTACTTACGCAGACCAAGCTCTTTCACGATGTTACGATATCTTTCGATGTCGTTACGCTTCAAGTAGTCGAGCAATGCACGACGCTTACCTACCAGCTTGGTCAAAGATCTTTCAGTTGTATAATCTTTTCTGTGGAGCTTCAAGTGCTCTGTCAGGTGAGAAATACGGTATGAAAACAATGCAATCTGAGATTCGGGCGATCCAGTATCAGTGTTAGACTTTCCGTACTTTTCAAAGATTTCTTGCTTTTTAGCTGCGTCTAAATACATAATTTTGACTGTTTTGTTTATATAATATAAATTCTATTTGCGGGTGCAAAGATAGGAATAATCTTTCATCCAACAAACACTTTTGCAAAATATCTTCCAAAGAAGATGCTATACAAAACAAGAAAAGTCTTATATAAACGACACCGAACTTCTACTAATTATACTCAACTATACTCTTTTTGGCAAATTTCCCAGAAACATAAAACAAAAAAACGGAAAGCACACACAGCAAACTGATTGCAATAAAATCAAGAGTAGAAAACCCCTTTTCAAAATGCAATAACACATAACTTGGTATGGAAACCAAGACTACTTTCATCAATAATCTTGAAGTTTTTGAAAGATAAAATAGGGAATAATACTTATCTATTGCACGACTATCTAAACGGGGATACTTATCTTTAAACAACGTACGACCCGCCAAAAATCTTTTCCGTCCATAATAGCCAACAAAATACCATATTATTGACCATAAGACAATAAAGAAAACAGCCATACTGCAATCAAAAGCACTTCCAAATATTTCATCATAAATAGATTCGTTATAAAATACAAAACTAACATATGACAAAATCGCTATAAATATATTCCAAATAACAACAAAATATATCCCATATTTTATACAACTATTCTTCATAGCAAAAAGATTTTAAGAAAAAACAGCCGCCAATCCCGAAGCAAAAGCAGCTGTACCTCCACTTACAATCGGATTCATAGCACTCACTAACATCGCCTGATAACCATACCACGCATCAAAAGTAGCAACCGTTCCCCAATTAACTCGTGTTACCGGTTTGTCCAGCATTTGTTGCCATTCTTCAATATGAGAATTCCAATAGTGTGTAGAAGCCTCTAATACAGTAACAAAGCAAATAACAGCCTGTTTATTCATTAAATCTTGGTCTGTAGAAATTTCTATTAACAAATTATTAACTAAGTCGGAATTGCTCATATCTAAACTTAAAGCTTTATCTATGTAAAATTTTTCACGCACGGACAAAGTTGCTTTTATTTCTTCTATGGTTTTGTCCACACTATCCATGGTAATTTCTACATCAACGAAGTCTGTTCTTGTAGCTTCTGAATTCATTTTTATAAATTTATTCACAGAGGCTAAAAATCTATTTTTTATGGCTTCATCAGCAATAGACCTACTGATACCCTCCCCCGTAAAATCATTATAAATAACATCTAAACAGGCATTATGAAGCCGACCTACTTCTTTACCAATAGAAATTTTCCAATTGATTTTCATTCATTCCTACATCTTTGTTGTCTGTTGAACAGGACAACAACAGCGTCATTATACACACTACCCATAACGAACGATAATAAAACAATTTTTCATAAGTAAATTATTTAAAATTAAACATTTCGGTCAAAATATAATAACAATACAGCAATTATCCAACAAGAAAACGATATTTCTCATTGTTTACCATCACAATTTAATCCTCCAATCATAAAAATACAAAATATAAACTTAACAAATACACTTGAATTGATTCGAATAATTTGCGGAAAAATAGTAACTTTGCACCCAAATAATAGGTATAGTATGCAAGACATTAGAAACATTGCCATCATTGCCCACGTCGACCATGGAAAGACGACGCTGGTAGACAAGATGATGCTGGCGGGACACCTGTTCCGCAACGACCAGACCAATGGCGAACTGGTGCTGGACAACAACGACTTGGAACGTGAAAGAGGGATAACCATCCTTTCGAAGAATGTATCTATCAACTATAAGGGTACGAAAATCAATATCATCGATACGCCGGGACACGCCGATTTCGGTGGTGAAGTGGAACGTGTATTGAATATGGCAGACGGATGTATCCTGCTGGTAGACGCTTTCGAAGGCCCGATGCCGCAGACACGCTTCGTGCTGCAAAAGGCATTGCAAATCGGATTGAAACCCATCGTAGTAGTGAACAAGGTGGACAAACCGAATTGCCGTCCCGAAGAAGTATACGAAATGGTGTTCGACCTGATGTTCAGCCTCAACGCAACAGAAGACCAGCTGGATTTCCCCGTGCTCTATGGCTCGGCAAAAAACAACTGGATGGGTGAAGACTGGAAAACGCCTACCGGTACCATCGAACCGCTACTGGATGCCATCGTAAAATATATCCCAGCCCCCAAGCAACTGGAAGGCACACCACAGATGCTCATCACCTCGCTCGACTATTCTTCATACACAGGGCGTATCGCCGTAGGACGCGTGCATCGCGGAACTATCAGCGAAGGCATGAACATCACGCTGGCAAAACGTGACGGACAGATGCTGAAATCGAAAATCAAGGAAGTGCATACATTCGAAGGACTGGGACGCAAGAAAGTGCAATCGGTCTCATCGGGCGACATCTGTGCTATCATCGGCATAGAAGGATTCGAAATCGGTGATACCATCTGCGACTTCGAAAATCCGGAGCCACTACCCCCTATTGCCATCGATGAGCCTACGATGAGCATGTTGTTTACCATCAACGACTCTCCTTTCTTCGGGAAAGAAGGCAAATATGTGACTTCTCGCCACATACAAGACCGCCTGATGAAAGAGTTGGACAAGAACCTTGCCCTGCGCGTCCGCAAGACCGAGAATGAAGACGGCAAATGGATTGTATCGGGACGTGGTGTACTGCACCTTTCAGTACTGATTGAAACCATGCGCCGCGAAGGCTACGAGTTGCAGGTAGGCCAGCCACAGGTTATTTACAAAGAGATAGACGGGGTACGTTGCGAACCGATTGAAGAACTTACCATCAGCGTTCCCGAAGAATTTGCCAGCAAGATGATTGACATGGTGACCCGCCGTAAAGGTGAAATGGTTTCGATGGAAACGCAAGGCGACCGTGTGAACATCGAGTTTGATATGCCATCGCGCGGCATTATCGGATTGCGTACCAACGTATTGACTGCATCGCAAGGAGAAGCCATCATGGCACACCGATTCAAGGAATACCAACCCTACAAGGGAGATATTCCCCGCCGTACCAACGGTTCGATGATTGCCATGGAAAGCGGAACAGCCTTTGCCTACGCCATCGATAAGTTGCAAGACCGCGGACGCTTCTTCATCTATCCGCAAGAGGAAGTCTATGCCGGACAAGTAGTAGGCGAACACGTACACGAAAACGACCTGGTGGTAAATGTCACGAAATCGAAAAAGCTGACCAACATGCGTGCATCGGGTTCGGACGACAAGGCACGCATCATTCCACCGGTGGTATTCTCGCTGGAAGAAGCTTTGGAATACATCAAGGAAGACGAATACGTGGAAGTAACCCCCAAAAGCATGCGTATGCGTAAAATCATCCTCGACGAGACCGAACGCAAACGTGCGAACAAAAATAATTGATACTCTATATTTTAATCAATGCAAAGGTGCGAAAGCGCTATGATTTTACAAGTCACAGCACTTTCGCGTCTTTGCATTGATTATCATGAATACTACACCTCTATACAATCTACTTTCAAGACAGATTTTTTATTTTTTCTCCTCAACAATATACTTGAAAGCCAAGCCAAAGATAATGTATTGCGTGTTGCCAGCAATAGTCCCCTCATTCTGCCCCCAAAGGAAAGGCCAATCATCGAAGTTCTCGAAATGATCGGGCTTACGGAAAAGCACTCCGGGAGCTACATTGCCTGGTATGAATGAGAAGTCGGCACGATTATTTCCATAAAAGACCAACTTCGGACGGGCAGCTCCTACTGCGGCAACAAATGAATAATTATGGTAAGGATGACAACCGAAGAGCCAATTAGCCGTCCGGTATACTTCATCTTTCGCCACGATGTCGGGATAATAAAGATGTGCAAAGCATACGGTAGTCCCAAAGCTAAGCAACGGACCGATTCCCGCCCAGTTGCCTGTACCGATAGGCACACCATACGGATTCTGCCGATCGAAATCTTGAATATACGTTGCATATTGCTCTACATAAGGACGTAACTGCTTGCGATAATCTTCATTCATATAAGGAATAGCATCAAGGGCTGTCTGAAGACTGAACCTCAAGTTCCGGTCTAATTCCTTCCATATCTCTTTTTCAAATACATCCAAATATTCCTTTTCCTGAGTAGCGATATAAAGCTGCAAATTGGTAGCAGCTATGCCGCCCAGTCCTGTACGCGCATTGTTCCGCCCAGATTCGGTACGCTGGCTCAAAAGCTTCTCTGCTTCTTTCATCAAACGCTTCGATTGCTTCAGTGCCCGTGCTGCCAGGCTGTCATTATGACCTTCCAATGCATGAGCTGCCGCAGCAAACATTGTCGCGGCACGCATATCAAGCCGGGGATTACGGGTCGTAAAAGCCCACATATCATCGAGAGTACCGCTCCGCTTCCCATCCGCAGATACTTCATAAGGCTTGAGTGAGGGGTCATAATGCAATCCGTCAGTAATGGATGCAGCATCTCCCAAGTGATGATAATTATCAAGCACTGAGTTCGACAACGTAGAAGCCATGTGTCCTATCTGCTCAGCCTGTGCCACAAGATTCAACACACCGTGTTCAATGTATTGCAGAATGTCGGGAGTTCCATCGGGACGGTGCAGGTCGACATAACGCTGCGTTTCGCTCACAAAGGTTTCATCACGTAACGGCTTGAAAAGCTCCCATACACGAATCAGATTCTCTACCACATTGATATTCGCGCCAGTCTCGATATCGAAATCTCCGGCATCAAAGAACCCACCGACATTCAAGCCCGGAATGAGCTCCAATGGCTTGTATTTTGTATCAGCTGCACTCCCCTGGTAATGCAGGTCGAAATGATCACTTGGCGGAGCCTGCAAGTATCCTTCCTTGAACGGTTCTCCATGCCATACACGATAGCCTTCGTTTACAAACATGTGATTCATATGAATGGGTACCCATATATCTGTGGTAGCATCGGTAATCTTGTCGTATACCTTCGTATCTATCAGGAAATTATTGGTCTTCACGGTATCATACTGAATGTAATAAATACCAGGTTCCTTTACCTCCGAAAAATCAAACTTCACATAATTATACTTATAATAAGGTCCCCAAACATCAACTCTCCCCTCGTAAGCTTTCGAAATCGTCCCGTCCTTGTTGATACGCATCAGTACAGCGGTGGCTTCCGGCACATCGCGCTTGTCCAACTCAATAACACTGACTTTCGGCTGCTCTGGCATGTAACCCACCTGACAGAATCCGATATTGGGCTTCCTTATCCATCCCTCAACGGCATGAGGCTCTACAATCCAACTTACTACCTTACCCGTTTTACCTTGAGGCAGGACACTGCGGAGCACGAACCAGCCATTCTGCGCCAACATCCTCCCATCGTAAAGCTTCAGTTCCGCATCATTGCTACGAATACTGATCATACGTTCCGGGTCATCCATTGCCATTGTAATGCTGTGCCCCGTCTCAATAGGAAGAGGGTCTACGAAACATCCCGTACCTCTGTCGTCATACGTCTTGAAGCCTTTAAACTGCCGAGGTTTCTCGCTATTGGGGCGGGCAACAGTCTGGCTGGTAGCATAACGCGGGAACCGATTCAAACGGCCATCCATCGTAAATGTCTTCAGCCAATATCTTGACGGAAGAAACTCCAGGTTCAACCCCGCATTGCCCACAAGCTTTTCGGGCACAGGCTTATCAAGCCATACAGCTATCTCTACCGCTTCACCTTTGGCTGTAACCACAATCCGGCTATCAAAATCATAGTCATCGTAGCGCAAGCCTACTTCAATGCTTCCTTGCTCACGGTCCACCTTTCGAAAAGTCATCTTTGGCACCAAGTCCCATTGCTCAGGAGTATTGTTCAATCGGACTGCACCGCCTTGAATGGCTCGAATGCCATGCTGGATAATCTCAATGCCTGAATTTTTCTCATCGTTGAAACCACCATTAAAACTATTGCTGAATACCAATACGTTGACTCCTTGCCGCTCAAAATAACAACTGTCATTCAACGTCAGGTCTTGTGCCTGGGAAAAAGATGCCAGTACAAGACCTGCCGCCCAAAGTATATGTTTCTTGCTGTTCTTCACAATACAAATAGATTAAAGTTTTCTTTTTAGAGTCTGACAACAAACAAATGTTTAACTACAGGAGCTACATTTTTACAATATTAACAGTGTAGCCAGAACAAAGCATATACCACACGATAAAGACATTATCCACGTACACCTGCGTTAAGCTGTGTTTCATTTGATTTAAACGTGGTCTGCTCGATGAAATAACGCGGACGTTGTTTTACCTCTTTGTATATCTTGCCCACATATTCGCCTATGATACCGCACGCCAATAGAATAGCTCCACCGATGAACCACACCGATACCAGAAGAGAAGTCCAGCCGGGCAAGGCACTGCCTTCGGCATACGAGCAGAGTCCGTAAAAAATGGCAAGTATGGCTATCAGCATAAAAAACAATCCCAGATAAGTGATGTAACGCAACGGACGCACCGAGAAAGACGTAATGCCATCGAGTGCAAAGCTGATCATTTTCTTCAGCGGATACTTCGACTCACCGGCAAAACGCTCCTTGCGGTCGTAATAAACCAATGCCGAAGGAAAGCCCAGTGATGAAACCATACCCCGCAAAAACAAATTACGCTCCGGAAACGATACCAATGCCTGTAAGGTACGCCGGCTCATCAGACGAAAATCGGCATGATTATAAACGATGTCACCTCCCAATCCACGCATCAGCCGATAGAAAGCCAAAGCCGTATGCTTTTTGAAGAACGTATCGGTCTTCCGCTCGCGACGCACACCGTACACGATATCTATACCTTTATTATAATAATCCACCATTGTGCCGATGGCTTCTACATCGTCTTGCAGGTCGGCATCTATAGACACGGCAGCATCGGCATGTGCCGATGCCCATTCCAGCCCTGCCCACAAGGCATGCTGATGTCCCACATTGTGAGCCAGCTTCAATCCTTCCACATACGGATTCTCTTCGGCATACTTCTGTATCAGCCCCCACGTAGCATCCTTACTCCCGTCATCTACGTACAGAATCATCCCATGCCCGATGACCCCACGCTCTAATAAACCGTCGAGCACGCGTGAAAGCTGGTAAGTAGTTTCGGGCAATACTGCCTCCTCATTGTAACAAGGAACGATTATCACAAACTTCATAGCATTATCTTTTATGTTTGAAAACAAATCGAACTAACAGAAAATTGACCGGTATGGCAATAGCAAACACAGGTAATGGTGCCCATGCCTTCGAAATGCCAACATACAGAAAAATATTCAGCAACACGATGTGAAGCAAGTAATTGACGCCGTGTGCCACCCCCATCCCGAACAGCTTCTTCCACGAAGGCACCGAGGCAAAAGTGAAATAAGCCGTAGCATAGAAATTGGCAACAAACGACAGCACATACCCCACAGTATATGCCACATTGACATTGATAAACCGCTGTAACAGGTAATAGATGCCATAATGCAACGCCGTAGCCCCTACACCTACTATCCCGAAGCGGAAAATTTCACCATATAAATGCCTTTGCTTCATTGACCAACCTTCCTGAACTGATACAGTTGTACTACCTTATGGTCATCACAACTCCGGTGGCGACTGTCGTACACCTGCCTGATTTCGTATGCCGGATAAGCCTCGCGGAAAGCTTCCACATCCGATTCACCTACCACCAAATAACCCGCATCGGGCAAAAACACATCAAAAGGCACGATACGGTCGCCCAAATAAAAATTGATGGTAAACGGATGGGTACGATTGGCGGTATACACATCCGTGCGATACGAATACAACCTACCCTGCGGCACAACGGTTGCAATATGGTCGGCAACAGGCTTGTCCGACTTCACATTCAGCACCGTAGGCTGGTAAAAACCGTCCAAGGCAAAAAAGAGGGTGAAAACAATGCCCACTGTGGCATACAGCAAAGTCCATCCACTCTTCTTCCTCACCCGGAAGAAAATACCTACCGCCACCAGTGGCAACAACAGAACAATCCATTTCAACCCGATAGAAGTCTGCTCCAAGGCATGCATAAAGGCAATATTCTCTGCCGCATGCTTACCCGAAAATACCGTATCGGGCACCATACCGCAACGTACCGCCACAAATACCAGAAACAACAAAATAGACAAACCGCCCATAATACCTCCGAATGACACAAGAACACGGCGATGATGACGCACCAGATAAATCATGTATTCGGCAAGGAAATAGGCTATGAACGGATAAATGGGCAACAGATACACACTGCGCTTGCTCTTCGGTATACAATAGAACACAAAGATAATCGCAATGCTGAGCAACGAAAACAGGCGTGCATCGTCCATATTACGGACATACGTCTTAAGACGCGCCCACCATCCGGCAGGTTTTGCCTGAATGCGCCTGTAACGCAAACAGAACAAAGATATCAGTACCAGCAACGTGTAAGGCACATAACCCGCAAAGACAGTAATGAAATTATAATACCACGGATTGACATGCGAATCATACGACATCTTTCCCAAAAAGCGCAACACATTCTCTTCCAATACCAACTGAAGAAAGCGGTCGCCTCCCTGCCGGTAAGCAGCCACATACCAGCATGCCGGAAGCACGCACGAAAGCAACACAATGCCCAAAAAAGAAAAGAAGATGCGCCAGAAATTCATTCCCCTTATCCACAAGAACACCGCCACCACCAGGCAGGGCAACAACACACCTACCGGTCCTTTTGTGAGGAAAGCTCCACTCAGACAGAGCACACCCAGCCAGGGCACTCCTTTCAACCGTTTTTCGCCCCACCGGTATAACTGGTAAAGTGCCAGCACCATCAGTGCTGAAAGCACCATGTCCACCCGACAATTCGTACCGGCACGGTGCATCTCAAAGTTAGTAAGCGTGAGCAGTCCCATCAGAAAAGCCACTTCCGCCCCTCTGCGCCGGGCATAAAACCCGTACCCGGCAAGCACCATCACGGCAAGTGCCAATGCCGAAGGCATACGGGAAGTATATTCGGTCACCGCTCCGGTCACGGTAGAAAATGCAGCAATCATCCAGTGGAACAAAGGTGGCTTGAAAGCCAGCTCCACCCCATTGTTTATGGGAAGAATCCAATTTCCTTCCTTCAACATCGAAAGCGCCACTACTGCCTCACGTGGCTCACCACGTGTATTGAAAAACGCCTCTCCGATAAACAAGAAAAGCGAACAGATACACACCACAGCCAATATCCATACGTAATGACCTTGAATACGTTTCATTTCTTTCATCGTTTAAACAAATAATATCTTATTGCGTTACATATATGCTTGACGGCACGTTCCATCTTGCGTCCCAGCTTATGTGTCCGCCAACTTCCGTACAAACGATGTACTCCGAAAGCCTCCGGACTGTGATTATAATGGTTGCAAGGCGAAAGCCAAAACGTAGGATACACGGTCAGCCCTTCCAGATGTTGCTCCTCTTCCCTGCATACATAACCACGCTTCATAGCTATTTCTTTCATAATCATCGGCGAAATGGTCTGGTCGAACGAACCATCGGGATGTACAAAATCATGCGTACGGTAATATTCGAACACTTCCTTGCAGAAGCTGTTCCCTTTTTCGCCTATAAAGAATGCCGCCTGCAGCCCGAAGTCATCCGGTTGCTCCATCCAACATTCATTGAAGGTGGTACATCCCTCCCCTTCTTTGGGCACAAAGCGGTCGAAACGCTTACGCAAGAAGATATCGCTATCCATGTACACACCCCCTTCGTGATACACCGCGTAAAAGCGTACGCCATCTGCGGCAAAAGCCCATTTTTTCATCGAAAGTGCCTGGTCGATAAAACGGCATCCGATAGCCCGAGCATCTTCATACGTCCATACCCGTATCTGATAATCAGGGAGCAACCGTTTCCAACTGGCAATACATACTTTCACTTCCAGCGGATAGGTTTTATCTCCAAACCAGCACAAATGAATGATTTTAGGAACCATAGTCTTTTCTTTTATTTCCAATTACCTTTCAGCCATTCCTCTTTCGTACGTTTCCAGCGGTTGTGGCTCCAGAGCCAATAGGCAGGAGCTTCCTTAATCTGCTTTTCCAAACACTCGGAATACATATCTGTCAGGCGGTATTGCGGCAAGTCATTGGGATGCAGGGTCAGAAGTTTCAGCTCAGCATGATAATAGCCGCGCTTCACCCTACGGATATCCAGATAATAAACAGCAGCATCCAGCTTCCTGCCGATACGTTCCGTACCCATAAAGAAAGCAGTATCATGATTCAGAAACGTCGTCCAATGTTCCATAGCCCACCAACTAGGTGCCTGATCGGCTATAAACCCTATCATAACTTTCTTTTCTCCCTTCCCTAATTTGATAATACGGCGCAAGGTTTCTTTCATCGGAATATTGTCGCCCCCGAACTGCCCACGGAGCCGTAAGAACAGTTGGTCGAACGCTTTGTTATAAAGCGGATGGTAAATCTGTCCGCAATGTATATCCGGAAGCCAGTATTGCATGGAGGCCACATACTCCCAGTTGCAATAATGCCCTAAATATATGAAACAATACTTCTTTTGTTCCCGTTCCAGTTCCTCTTGCACCCGGTCAAGTCCCGAAAAAGACATCCGCCGCATCATCTCTTTCTTCGATATAGAAAACAACTTAATGGTTTCTACCACATAATCGCAGAAGAAATGATAGAACTGCTTTTCAATACGGAGAATTTCCGGCTCACTCTTCTCCGGAAACGATGCCTTCAGGTTACTGTGGACAATGTGCCTCCGGTAGCGGATACAATAAAACAAGGGCAGATACAAAATATCAGACACGACATACAGCACCCTCAAAGGGAGCAACGAAAGCACGTACCACGAGGCAAAGACTATATAATATACAAATTTCATTCCATCATTGGCTTTGGTTGTTCAATTCAATGCACAAAAATACAAATATTACCCTAAAGCGACTTGTTTCAAGAATGAAAAAATGACAAAAGCATTAATTTATAGCCTACTTTCCGATAAAAGGCTTCGTTTTATGTCCTCGCATAGGATAGGATCCTGCCGAAAAGCCGCAAATGGGATTTTACTCCAAAATTTTGCTTCAAGCATATTGAATTACGGGAAATAACACTATCTTTGCAATTCACAAACAATCCGTTCCTTTATGAAAGAGTTTTTCCAGATGATGCGGCGGTTCATCTCGCCTTATAAAAGATATGTGGCTGGTGCGGTGATGCTGAACATCCTTTCCGCGATCTTCAACGTGTTTTCTTTCTCCCTGCTTATCCCGATACTGAATATCTTGTTCAAGACGGGGGGAAGCGGCCAGGAGTATCACTTCATGCCGTGGGGAAGTGCTGACATCAAGGACGTGGCGGTCAACAACTTCTATTACTACGCCTCCCAACTGATTGAAACATTCGGTCCTTCGACCACCCTCCTGTGGCTGGGATTGTTCCTCGCCGGAATGACCTTGCTGAAGACTGCATGCTACTTCGGCTCTACAGCTGTGATGGTTCCTTTGCGCACAGGCGTAGTGCGTGACATCCGTATCCTGGTATATACCAAAGTAATGCACCTGCCTCTCAGTTTCCTTTCCGATGAGCGAAAGGGAGACATCATCGCTCGCATGAGCGGCGATGTAGGCGAAATCGAGAACTCCATCACCAGCTCGCTCGACATGCTGCTGAAGAATCCGATACTTATCGTTTCCTATTTCGCCACCCTGCTGGTTACCAGCTGGCAACTTACACTCTTTACCATCATTGTGCTTCCGGCAATGGGTTGGGTAATGGGGCGGGTAGGCCGCAAGCTGAAACGCCAGTCGCTGGATGCCCAGAATAAATGGAGCGAAACGATGTCGCAACTGGAAGAGACACTGGGCGGAATGCGCATCATCAAGGCATTTATAGCCGAAGACAAGATGATAAACCGCTTCGTGAAATGCAGCAATGAGTTCCGGGACGCCACCAGCCGCGTAGCCATGCGCCAGAGCCTTGCCCATCCGATGAGCGAATTTCTGGGCACGGTACTCATCGTGCTGGTGCTGTGGTTCGGCGGAACGCTTATCCTGAGCGATACCTCACCTATTGACGCACCCACGTTCATCTTCTACATGGTCATCCTGTACAGCATCATCAATCCACTGAAAGACTTTTCGAAAGCGAGCTACAACATTCCGAAGGGACTTGCCTCGATGGAGCGTGTGGACAAGATACTGAAGGCAGAAAACCCTATCAAAGAACGTCCCGATGCCGAACCTATCAGCGAACTGAATGACGGGCTGGAGTTCCGCCACATCTCGTTCAGCTACGGCACCCATGAAGTGCTTCACGACGTAAGCCTCAGCGTGAAAAAAGGCGAGACCATTGCACTTGTAGGACAAAGTGGTTCCGGCAAATCGACACTGGTCGACCTCGTACCCCGTTTCCACGATGTCCAGTCGGGCGAAATACTGATAGACGGAAAGAACATCAAAGGACTGAAAGTGAAAGACCTGCGAAGCCTGATAGGCAACGTAAACCAGGAAGCCATCTTGTTCAACGACAGTTTCTACAACAACATTACTTTCGGGGTAGACAACGCCACAATGGAAGAGGTGATAGCCGCCGCCAAGGTAGCAAACGCCCACGAATTCATCATGGAGAGCGAGCAAGGTTATGATACCAACATCGGAGACCGCGGATGCAAACTTTCGGGAGGGCAGCGCCAACGCATCTCTATCGCCCGTGCCATTCTGAAAAACCCTGCTATCCTGATACTGGACGAAGCGACATCAGCACTTGATACCGAAAGCGAACGCCTGGTGCAAGAGGCTCTGGAACGGCTGATGAAGACCCGCACGACAATCGCCATCGCCCATCGTCTCTCTACCATCAAGAACGCCGACCGCATCTACGTGCTCTACGAAGGCCGCATTGTGGAATGCGGCAAGCATGAGGAACTGCTCCAGAAAAACGGCTATTACAAGCGGCTGAACGACATGCAGGCGTTGTAAAAGGAAACAATTCTATATGGGCTACCTGCTAAGAAGAGTTACGGGAAGAATTACATACAAGTAATCTCAATTGGATATTGAATGCAAAATAATCACATCCGGATGCAGTTTTTTTCAAACCCATACATTATAAAAATAAAAGTATTCATTTTAAGTAAGTAAGTAATCAAAATTAAATGATATTATCTTTGAGGAGTTAAGAAGTTAAACCAATATCTATGTGTATACGGCTCTTTGACTTACTATCGGTTAACTCCTAACGGAGTAAAGCGGAGTGATCACCCCTTAACTCCTATAATATAAACTAAATATCAATATCGACTTATATGAAAAAGAAAATAGCATTTGTCGTTGTACGATATGGTTTAGACGTAAACGGGGGAGCAGAATTGCATTGCCGGATGTTAGCGGAAAGATTGGTAGCAAACTATCAAGTAGAAGTCTTGACCACATGCATTCATAGCTACAGCAATCCTACCAATGACTACCCAGAAGGAGAAGAAACAATAAACGGCGTAACCGTACGCCGCTTTAAGACCGACCCCGTCCATATCAAACGGAAATTCCCATTGTGTAACTCACGAATCATCCGTGACATCAGAAGGCTATTGTACAGATTATCGCTTTTAAAGCCAATAGCCAACTATCTACCTATATGGAACATACAAAAGAAGGATGAATTACGGATTTTCCGCAAAAACTTATTCTATTCTTCTTCGTTGTTTTCATATATCCAGTCGCACAAAAACGATTATGATGTATTTATTCCATTGACCATCGATTATCCGGAGACCTATTATACAGCCCTTTATGCTCCAGAAAAGACTTTGGTCATTCCCACCATGCATGAACACAAAAACGCTTTCCGACCGATACTGACCGAAGTATTTACCAGGGTGGCTTACATTGGTTTCAACATGGAAAGTGAGATGAAATTGGCTGAGAATATCTTTGGCTCTGCAATGTCCCCTCACGGCGTTATCAGCGTAGGCATTAACATTGCCTCTAAGGCAGACTGGGAAGAGACGCAAACAAAATACCGATTGCCCGAAGAATACCTGTTGTACGTAGGCAGGATTGACCCAGGAAAACTTGACAACATTTTCAATTATTTCCTAACATACAAAGCCAAATACAAACAATCCAAGTTGAAGCTGGTATTAGTGGGAAGCAAATTCTTTGATGCTGCACAACATCCCGACATCATTTATACAGGCTTTGTCAATGATAACGAAAAAATCACCATTATCCAACACGCAAAGATTGTCTTGAATCCTTCAAGATATGAAAGCTTATCCCTTATCCTATTGGAAGCACTAAGCCTCGGCAAGGCAATGATGGCAAACGGGAAATGCAACGTGATGAAAGAACACGAAGAAAAAAGCAATCACGCAATCATTATTTACCGTAATAAAAAAGATTTCATCAAACAACTTTACACATTGGACTTTAACAATGCATTAAGAAAAGAAATGGAAGGGAAAGGCATCTCTTATGTACAACAAAACTATAATTGGAGTTTAATCATACAAAGATTAAATCAACAGATTGAATACATCAATAACACAAAACAAAAATCAGGAAAGAGTTAGAAATAGTTTCTTAAAAAACCACCGATCCTCTTAACATGACGTTTCTGTATACACAAGAACAAATCAATCCAATAATAAAGGAACAAACACTTATTCGAACTTAAATGTTCGAATAAGTGCAATAATTTTCCCAATGTCTTAAATGAATAATCCGGATACAAAGCCTTTATGTCCCGAAATGCCAACTTTCTCTCTTCTCGCCTTGAGAGAGGATTCTTCTGAGAATTCCTAATAAAAAAAGCATTCAACCAATTACAAAAAGCAATGGTGGCCTTCGCTTTTCTATATTTGATTTCTATTGAAACATTCCTATCCGAAGATATATTCTTTCCGCTATCTCGCCATAGCACTTTAACCAAAGGAATGGTGTATATCCCTTTATCTTGAGCACAGGACATAACAGTCTCATTATCTGAACGAAAAGCCAAATCAAATCCAACAAAACCTTTACACAAACGGAAATGACGAGTATTGAAAATAAACTCAGGCATCCGTGCATCTATTTGAGAAGTATACAGTAATTTAAAAAAATCGATAGAAGAAAGCCTTTCAGGATAATCAGGACACTTACGAATAAGGTTACCATATTCATCAATGATATGGATATTGAATGATACACATCAAACAAAAGAGAAGTTTCTAAAGACTGATAGAAAGCCTCCACACAACGGGATTCCATCACATCATCATCCGAGAACAAACAGAAATATTCCTCTTCTTGCAACAAATCAAGACATCTATTCCAATGAGCAATCAAATTAGTCTTGCCCAAATTATTAGAAAAACGCGTATAGGAAACAGACAATTTATCTTGAAAACTATCAACAATTTTGCCTAAATCAAAAGGGCTACAATCATCTCCCACATACACATTAAAATCCATATTTGTTTGATTAGCCAAAGACTCTAAAGTTTCAGCTAAAAATTCTTCTTTGTATGCAGGGATAATAATTGCCAACTTAACTTGTTTCATATCAATAATTTGAAAATCGGGTAAACATTACTTTTCCTGACGTTATTGAAAATTTCCGTGCGAACAAATAAGGGGAAGCAAGCAATTCGTCCACATCAATTTCTCGCCAGACATACGGATTACCTCGCTCCCAGTCGATGTACCTCATCGAACCGATAAGAGCATTCTCCTTATTATATATAGAGTCCCGAAAGGGTGAGTTCCACAACACAGTCTGAATAAAAATCTCATCCGGGCACAAGGTATGACGAAATGTGTGAAACACATTTTCTTTCTGAGACAACAAGCAAGCACAAAAGTCTTGCGTAATGCTCACCCAGTTAAAACCTTTTTGGAAAACAATGTTTCCTTGGTTCCGCTTATAATGAGTTACTTTCTGCAATGCCAGAAATATATTCCGGCACAAGGCGCATACACTATGAACCATAACGTTTCCTCCTTTAAAGTAACGGGTAAAAAGATAATACCGATAAACTTTCCGGTCCAAATCGCGCTTATGAGCTTTATTCATCCAAAAACCTACAAACTCTTTTCCTTGGTTCTTCCGAAAGAAAGCATGAATATAGTCTTGCGACTTGATAGGCAAGTCCACACCCGATAACAGATGATAATAAGCGTATGGACCTTGGGAAAAAGCACGCTCGAAAAGCATATATTCCACCTTCACTTGCGATATATCGCCCCAATAAACCGCTATCGGATGTTCTAAAACAATCAAATCACTATAGTTAGGGGTATAACCCTTAATGGATTCGTACAACGAACGGGCACGCCGGTCAATATGCACGAAAATATCATTCCGTACATCATCCAGCATATCCAAAAGCATCTTCAATACTTCCGGTTCGTTATGGGCAATAATCAAATAAGCATGCTTGTCCATTACATCTTTTCCTCGAAAAACCTGCAAATCGTATCATCCTCATATACATATCCGTCTGCTTGCAGGCGGTCGAATACGTGGGTACCGATAACACGGTCGTATTCTTCTTCCAACTTGCCCTCCTTATACAAACGATAAAAATAACGCCAGTGCCGGCCTCCGTGCCGCCCTTTGTGTTGCTCCAACTGCTTGCCTCCATTTATCATCTTTTCCAGGAATTGTTGCTTGCCCCTTATATTATAATGGTACACGCGTATATCGGTGTCCGCCGAACGTTTAGGCAACATCGTCACCTTGTGGTTCCCCATCGAAATCTGTATGTATCCGGCTGCCCGATGTACCACTTTCTTGTTCTGACGCTCGAAAAGAGAATAGAGTGACAGACCATAATGTTCCAGGTCGGGTACATATTTTACCGCCTTGTCCCATTGCCAGAAGGATTTGTCTTCTTCAGGATAAAGGCTTCGCATCTCACAATTCAGCACATTGGCGCCCGTACGGCTCAGTTCATCCTTCAGGTTTCCCGAAGGAGCATACCATAACTCATCCGCATCGGCATTGATAATCCAGTCGGCACCGTATCGGGTCTTGGCTTTCCATATCATACGGTCTACCCATGCTTTTTGCTCATAATTGGTAGCTGTTTCCTGTATCACTTCCTTCACCCATCCCATTTGCCGGTATTTTTCGATAATTTCCGGTGTGCGGTCGGTGGAATTGTTATCAGTAATGATAAAGCCATCTACCCCCATCGCCTTGTGAAAGCGCAGATTCTCTTCCAGCATATCTTCTTCGTTCTTCACCAAAAGGGTCATAATCAACCGTGGAGAAGAAATGCGGCGGAACGTCTTGAAGATTTCCACCAATGCATAACCTATCTTCCGCATCATATACATACGCATGTCCTCACTCCTTTTATTTAATAGATACTCTCAACCACTCCGCCGGAACAATCTCCCGGCTATCGGCATCGCGTGTCCAGCGTTCGGGAGCAATGACTATTTTACCGTTGCGCGGATTCAACCACGCTCCCCACCAGCTGAACGTGCTATTGCAGATGATGTGATGCCGGCACCGGCTCATCAGCATCATGTCCTGCCAGCTGTCCTCTCCTTTGTTCCAGTCGATATACACCGCATCGGGCAAATCCAGATTCTCCTTCACCCAGGCAAGGTCGTCCGAAAAGACATAATAACGGGGACGCTCCACCCGTTTGCCCATTTCTTCCAAAGCATTCCGATAATATGAAAGCTGGCAAATGCACCCGATGGCTTCCCAATGCTTGGGTTGGAGGTAATCGCCCCGGCGCACGTGCAAAGATACGGCATGTTCATCCTTATCTATCTGCTCACGCATCCGAAGGCTTTGCCCGTTAGCCTGCTTTAAGTCGAACGTAAATGCCTGACGCACTTCGTCCTTGATATCGGCAAAATATTTCTCCGACTGGTAAAAGCCCTTGAAATAGATAAGCGGCCACAAGTAACTGCGTGTATACGGACGCATCGAGCCGTGCTGTTTACGTTCAAGGATGGTCTTGAAAAACAAAAACTCGATGACTTTCTTCAACACCTGGTTCATACAGACTTCTACACAGGGCAGGCCGAATACCCGATGCATCTCGTAACCGTAATGCACATGATAGTGCATCATATCTGTCAAGTCGATATAAACCCGCGGAAAGCGCTTCTTCATCTGCAAATAACATGCATAGATGAACATCTGATTCCCTAAACCACCTGTAACTTTTATCAATCTCATAACACATTGTTCTTTTCTTATTTCATCATTCCCAACCGCTCGTTCACTCCGTCCAGATAAGCTTTCCAGAACCTGCCGATGTCGCTCAGGCGATATGCATCGCTGAACGGACACGTAAACAAAGCTATCAGAATATAGCCTATCACCCCGTTGAAACCGCGCAGATACCTTACAGCCCAGTTCTTCCCATAATGATGGTTCAAGTATGCGGAGTTGCGCACTTGATAGAAACGTTTCCATTTCTTTTTCTTATTGCGCTCCACCCACGTGTCTTTCGAAAAGAACTTTTCCTTGTCCATCAGCGCTTCGGGAACATACATTATCTTATAACCCGCCTGCACGGTACGGATGCAATAGTCGGTATCATCACAAAAGATAAAAAGCTCTTTCTTGGGCAAACCGATTTTCTCTACCACTTCCCTACGGATAAAAGGACCTTCGAACGCCGTTCCACAAATCTCCGTAGGCGCGTCGACCTGCATCTTCGAGAGCTTCCCTTTATAAAGGGAGGCAAAAGGACATGTCAAATCGAGTGCCTGGAAATCGTTCGTATACACCTTGCCTTCCATCAGACGGCGCGGTGCGAGCATACCCACATCGCTCCGGCCGGCATGACGCAAAAGACTCTCCAGACAATCGGGTCGGGGAAACACATCATCGTCCATGCACCATATCCAGTCGGCATCCAGCCGGCAAGCCTCACGAATGCCCGTATAAAAACCTCCCGAACCGCCCACGTTTGCCTGATTGACCACATGCAGCCCCGGCTCTGAAGCCAGCCATGCGGTAGTACCATCGGTGCTCCCGTTGTTGACCACAACGATAGCATCAAGCGGCCGGTTCGCCCGCAAGCAAGCGATATTGCGCTTCAACAATTCCAGTCGGTTGTATGTAACTACTACGGCTATGATTTTCATATCTTTTCCTTATAATGCTTCAAAGCTTCGATTTCTTTTTCTTCCTTGCCCGGCTGGGTACTCCGGTACGCCACCATCAGGCGATAACATTCTCCGGCATCGAATCCGCGTGCCTTGGCATACTCCTCGGCAATAATCCGGTGCATGGCAGGAGTGGCAGGCAAACGCTCCAGATTTTTACATCCGGCCTTCATGTCCAGCGGTCCGATGGCAAGGCGGTTCAGATCGACAATATCCAGCCTGATGCCTTCGGGCGTCTTCTCGAACAGGATATTGGCACGCCCGTAATCCTTATGGGCATATCCGTGATTATGCAGAAGCGCCGTCACCCGTCCCACGGCACGCAACACCTCTTCCTCGTAATCGAAATGCCGGTGAAACAGGTCTTCATACCGGTAAGGACAAGTAGAGGCAAGGGTTACGTAATAACTCCGGTCGAAAAGCAATCCCTTCCGGATATTCATATAGCCTACAGGCTGAGGAGTGCCCACGCCTATCTGCTGAAACAGGAGAGCATGGTCGTATGAACGTTTCGCCTTCGAAGGCCGCAACACCCCGTAAACAAAGCGATTGACCAGGTTCGGCCTGCGGAAAGCCTTCACCACATAATCTGCCCCCTGATACGTAATCCGCCTCAACTGGTTTCGTCCGTTATGAATAACTACACCCTCATCGTGCAAAAAACGGTCGGGCAAACTTATCATAAAATCTTCCAGACCGGCAAAGTCCGGATGAAGTACCAAGGTCTGATGATTGAACAAGCTCATATACTGACAAACGAATATAATTCCTATACCTGATTCATATATATGCCATCGCACATGCATATAGCTGCGCAGGCACATGCATATAGTCTCAAATCTTATCCAGCCCCTTGGTGAACTTCAACCAATAATACTTCAACGGATTGGTATATTTCAGTTTCTTCCATGGACGGCTTCCGTGCGGACGGTGCACAACAGGCAGCGAAGTGAAGAGATAATTGGTAAATCCATCCTTCAATGCCTGATGCGAAATGGTGACATCGAACCAATTCTTGCTGGCATCCAGCTGATGGAAATCATACTTCCGCAAGAAATCGGTACAGAGCAGGGAGCAACAGAAGCTCAGATGCTTCTTTTCCGCAATGACACGATTCTCCTGTCCCTGTGCATACAGGTACGGATAATTTATCACCCCGCTATCGTCTACCGTGACCGAAGCGGCAATACCGCATCCTGGACGTTGCAAAGCCCCATCGAACAAGCCCTGCAGGGTATCCCGCCTCACCACTACGTCCGACTCTACTATCAGCAGACCGGCATCAGCCTCAATGGCACGTGCCTGTGCCATCTGCAACACCAGCAAATAATTGGGAGAGGGATGCGAAGTTACCTCCGACAGATTCACCAACTCGAAGCCATACCGCTCTGATGCTTCCTGCAAACGGAGCGTATTCTCAGGCGTACTGAAATCATTATACACAGTATAGGTAAAAGGAACACTTGTTTCCGATTCCATAATCGCCTGTATTGTTTCAAGCGTCGAATCAATGGAATCCTTTACGGGAGTTATCACATGCAAACACTTCATAGGGCTGAATATCTTTTCATTCTACCATAATAAATACAAAGCTAAGGAATCTTTTCGACATAGACCAGTTTTCCACCGAAAATTATATTTCAACGCCATACATCAGCATTCGGGTACATCAGCATTCGTTTCAGCACACATGTCCTTACCGGCAAAGCCCTATTTGTTAATGAACGTATAATACGAAGTTATATTCTTAAATCGTGTTATAAAACATAATATTTTAGCACATACACTTGCATATTCCAGAAAAGTCCGTACCTTTGCATCGTGTTTTTCATAGTATTAGATTTAAGGTTAACAAAGGTTGGAGTACAGCGGTACTCCTTTTTTTATGTCCGTATGTCATGAGAGCAAAACAGAACAAGCGTGTATTATTAGGAATGAGTGGTGGAACCGACAGTTCGGTAGCAGCCATTATCTTACAGGATGCCGGATACGAAGTAACCGGTATCACGTTCCGCTTTTACGAAAAAGATGCTCATACCGAATATCTGGACGATGCCGCTGAACTCTGCACACGGCTACACATCCCACACCTCGTTTATGATGCCCGCGAAATCTTCCAGCAACGAATAATCACTTATTTCATCAACGAATATTTGAAAGGACGCACCCCCGTGCCCTGCACTCTTTGCAACAATCTTCTGAAATGGCCGCTCTTACAACAAGTTGCCGACGAACAAGACATCTATCATATCGCCACAGGACACTATGTACAAAAGGTCCTACACAACGGACGCTGGCATATCTCTGCCGGCTCTGACCCAGACAAAGACCAATCATTTTTTCTTTGGGGATTGTCGCAAGAAACGTTGCAACGAATGCTTTTGCCCATGGGTAACCTTACCAAAAAAGAAGTGCGCGCACTAGCTGCCGAACGGGGATTCACAAAAATGGCTCACAAACGTGATAGTCAGGGGGTCTGTTTTTGTCCCGGAGATTACCGCACTTTCTTACGCGAACATACAGAAGCTGGAAAAATCGTACCCGGCATCTTTTACAACGAAGCCGGCATCCCCATCGGGACACACGAAGGATATCCTTTTTATACCATCGGACAACGCCGCAGACTGGGTATTTATCAGAACCAGGCATTATTCGTCAAACAAATCATTCCCGAAACAAATGCAGTCATCATCTGCAACCGCTTGCAGGCACTGGAACATAACGGCATGTACCTTTCACACTGGTACTTGGCATGCCCCGATGAAATCATTGGAAGCAATGATGAAATTATCGTAAAAATACGCTACCGCAAACAAGCCAACCGTTGTAGGGTTACACTTACCGCCGACAACCGTTTGCATGTCTGCCTGCACGAACCGTTGGCGTCCATTGCCTGCGGACAAGCGGCGGTATTCTATCGAGACAACATTGTACTGGGTGGAGGAATTATCGATGCCGTAGTTGAATAAATTGTTTTTCTATGTCTTTACAACTTTCTGTTTCAATCAATCAATATTTTTTGTACATTTGCTCGCATACAAATTAAAAACACTTAGCATGATGATACCCGATTACACTCCTATCCTCAACAAAACGGTCAATGAATTGTCCGACCCTGCCTCCTATGAAGGACTGTTCCATCAATACAAAGACGGTGAACTCCTCCCCTCTGCCAAATCACTCAGACGCATCGTAGAACTGTCACGTGAAATTCTTTTTCCTGGCTACTTCGGCAACTCTACCATACACAGACGCACCCTCAACTATCACATCGGTGTAGATGTAGAAGAACTGTTCCGCCTGCTTACCGAACAGGTGGAGGCAGGATTCTGTTTCGGCATCGAGAATGCACTTTCCGACGAATCTCCGGAAGAATGCCTGTGCCATACTACGGCCTCAAACATTGCTGCCCAGTTCATCAGTCGCCTGCCGCTAATACGCCACACTCTAGCCACAGATGTAGAAGCGGCTTACTACGGCGACCCTGCCGCTACCTGCTTCGGTGAAATCATCTGTTGCTATCCCATTATCCGTGCCATCACCAATTACCGTATAGCCCACGAACTCTACACGCTAGGCGTGCCACTCATTCCACGTATCATCACCGAAATGGCCCACTCGGAAACGGGTATCGATATCCATCCGGGAGCAAAGATAGGTGATCACTTCACCATCGACCACGGTACAGGCGTGGTTATCGGCGCTACATGCATCATTGGCAATCATGTCAAACTTTATCAAGGAGTGACACTAGGAGCAAAAAGCTTCCCGCTTGACGAACATGGAAACCCCATCAAAGGTATCCCCCGCCATCCAATTTTGGAGGATGATGTAATTGTCTATTCGAATGCCACCATCCTGGGACGCATCACCATCGGGCGCGGAGCTACCATTGGAGGAAATATCTGGGTAACCGAAAGTGTTCCGGCTGGAGCACGCATCGTACAGCGGAAAAGCTGAGTCATTTCACCACAGATAGCTCAGATTTTCATAAAAACCTACAGCAGCCCGTTCACGGCAAAGTATTTCCAAAGCGGGGCTGCCATCAGGGCTTGCTTGATTTGGTCGTTCAAGAGCAGGGTGCGCACTTCATCCGCTGTAAGCAATTCGACGCTGATGTCCTCGGTTTCTTCCAGATGCTGGGTAGAGACACGCTCCACACCGGTGGCGAGGAAGCAATGGCAGAGGTTTGTGTTCGTGCTGGGATTGGCGGAGATGTCCATCCAGTGTTGCCATTCGCCCCCGCCGAAACCAGTTTCCTCGTACAATTCACGCCGAACTGATTCGAGGGGCGATTCTCCTTTCTCGCATACGCCTGCACAGATTTCATAACAGGTCATCCCCAGTCCGTGGCGGTACTGGCGCTCCATCAGGAACTTACCGTCGCGGGTAATCGCCAGCACGCTTATCCAGTCGGGATATTCCAGCACATAATACTCTTTGTTTTCTGCTCCTGTAGGCAACAGCACGTGGTCTTTTCGTGCCGTGAGCCACGGACGCCGGATGAGGTATTCGCTCTCCAGCACCGTCCATTTCCGGTCTTGATTGTTTCCTTTCAGCATATTGTATTAGTTTATAACCTGTATCGATTTTGAAACGCAGATTCACGCAGATCTACACAGATAATAATTTTTGCGTTAATCTGCGATAATCCGCGTTTCCTTATAACAGCATTAATCTATCGCTTCACCACCACCAACGGGATTCTTCCCAGCTCTGCCGCCAGTTCAGAGAACGAGCTGTGGAACGAGCCGTATATCTTCCGGGTGTGTGCCAGCGTCCACAGGTCGGTGATGCCTTCGCGGATGCCTTCCGTGGTGCTGCGGTCGGCCTTGCTTTCGGCACAGACGATTCTTTCGCCGTAACGGGTGCGCATCGCTTGTTTCACCTCTTCCGAATCGGTGGCAAGGTAGATACAAAGGCCGGGATGCGCCGCCTGTTCCTTATCCAAACAACCGAAAAACGCCTCCAGCGGGCTGTGCTCGATAGACAAAGCATTATCAGTACGGCGGATATGCACGCCTACGGTATAAACCGAAAAGGCGGAAATGCGTTCCCCGATGACCTCCTCTATCTGCGGAACGGGGCGGAACACCTCGTACAGCAGCGCATCGGGATAAGCATAGAAAGGCAGATAAGACGCCATATATACATTCCCCTGCCTTGCCCAGCCCTCAAAGTCGAAACCTTGCGTGCGGAGCGCGTCTATCTGATGCTCGTACAGACACGCCCGGAACAGCAGCTTCTGAAACAAGGCAGGAACACGGAAGTTCTTCTGCCTCGGACGGTCGTACGCCAACAAATCAAAAGCCGATGCTTCGGTAATACATACCTTTTCGGACAAATTCCGGGGCACGAACAAATCACGAAAAGCAGCATGCAATGCCCAGTCACGAAACCAGATTACTTTCAATTCAATGCCGGTCTGTTCCGCCAATGCAATGGCGGAAAGCGTGGCACGGATGCGGTTTGCCAAACCTCCGGCAGGGACAAATATCATTTTTCTTTTCATATCGCACAAAAGTAGCGAATTTATCTTAGAGAAAATCGTACCTTTGCAAAAACTTTGATGAAATATGAGGGTACTTATCATAAATACATCCGAACGAATAGGAGGAGCAGCCATTGCCGCAAGCCGACTGATGGAAGCCTTAAAAAGCAGTGGTATCAAAGCAAAGATGCTGGTACGCGACAAACAAACTGAACAGGTAACTGTAGTAGCACTGAAGAAGTCTTGGCGGCAAATCTGGCAATTCGTATGGGAGCGTATCATTATATGGAAAGCCAATCACTTTAAGAAACACAACCTCTTTGCCGTAGACATTGCCAACACAGGTACCGACATCACCTTGTTGCCCGAATTCAACCAAGCCGATGTTATCCACCTGCATTGGGTCAACCAAGGCATGCTCTCGCTGAAAGACATTGAGAAAATACTACAATCGGGCAAACCCGTAGTATGGACAATGCATGATATGTGGCCTGTGACAGGTATCTGTCACCATGCACAGGATTGTATCCGTTACCAAACGCAATGTCACGATTGTCATTTGTTGTACCGTGGGCACAAACATGACCTTTCTTATAAGACTTTCGTCAAAAAACAACGCCTCTACAAGAATGCTCCCATTACTTTTGTAGCATGCAGCCGCTGGCTGGAAGGATTGGCTCAGAAAAGTATCCTCACCCACGGACATACCGTAACCAATATTCCCAATCCTATCAATACGAATCTGTTTCATCCTACCGACAAGCTTGCTGCCCGACGGAAATTGAACCTCCCTGAAGACAAACGATTGTTGCTGTTCAGTTCAATGAAAATTACCGACAAGAAAAAAGGCATCGATTATTTAGTAGAAGCCTGCCGCCTCCTGAACGAAATGCAACCCGATTTTTGTCGCGAACTTGCAGTAGTGGTGGTAGGCAAGGAATCGCAACAATATGCCGACCTCTTCCCATTCCCTGTTTATTGCCTCAATTATGTAGGTAAGGAAAAAGAAATGCCGACTATTTATAACGCCGTAGACCTCTTTGTCACCCCCTCGCTTCAGGAAAACCTGCCCAACACCATTATGGAAGCCATGTCGTGCGGCGTGCCCTGCGTAGGATTCTGCATCGGGGGCATCCCCGAAATGATAGACCACCTGCACAACGGCTACGTGGCACGCTACCGCTCTGCCGAAGACCTGGCAAACGGCATCTGCTGGTCACTCACCGAAGGCGATTACCAAAGCCTCAGCACCGAAGCCCGACGCAAAGTGCTCAGCACCTACGCCGAACACGTGGTAGCAATGAAATACATCGGAATCTACAACCGCATCACCGGACAAAACGACTGAAACACGCCTATGCTGACACACTTTCATCCCAAATTCTCCATCATCACGGTGACCTACAACGCCGCCGCCGTCATCGAAGACACCTTGCAGAGTGTCATCACCCAGACGTACAAGAACATCGAATACATCATCGTCGACGGAGCCTCTACCGACCGCACAATGGAAATCATCGGACGCTACCGCAAGCACATCCATACCGTAGTGAGCGAACCCGACCGCGGACTATACGATGCGATGAACAAAGGCATCCGCCTCGCCACAGGCGACTATGTGTGCTTCCTCAATGCCGGCGACGAGCTGCACGAAGACGACACCCTCCAGCTTATCGTCCACAGCCTTACGGGATTGACCGGACTGCCCGATGTCATTTACGGGCGTACTGCCATCGTCGATGAAGAAGGGCATTTTCTGCGAATGCGCCGCCTCGAACCGCCTGAGAACCTTACATGGCACAGTTTCCGCCAAGGGATGCTCGTCTGCCACCAGGCTTTCTTCGCCCGCCGCGACCATGCCGTGCCCTATGACCTCCGCTACCGCTTCTCCGCTGACTTCGACTGGTGTATCCGCGTGATGAAGCAAAGCACCGTGCTGCATAACACGCGCCTCACGCTCATCGACTACCTCAACGAAGGCATGACCACGCGCAATCACCGCGCCTCCCTCACCGAGCGCTTCCGCATCATGTGCCGCCACTACGGCTATGTACAGACCATCCTGCTCCACCTCAAGTTCGCGCTGCGCCTGCTGTATAAGAAATAAATGATGTTTTTCACCACAGATTACACAGATTTTTTAAGTTATTTCTCTTGAAACGCAGATTGGCGCAGATTCACGCAGATAAAATGAAAATAATCTGCGTGAATCTGTGGTGAGAATCACCCGCGCCTCCGCAGGCGGAGCACAACCAGCACAATGGCACCTGCGAGCAGGATGCCCAGCGCACAGTAGGCAATAGTTTCAGTAATAGTAACCGATTTCGGCTCGAAAAGCAAACGGACGGTATGCTTCCCGGCAGGAACATTGATGGCACGGAGCACGTAATCGGCTCTGCCTACGGGAACTTCCTCTCCATCCACAAAAGCCTGCCATTCGGGATAATAGATTTCGGAGAACACCACCGTACCTCCGGCTTGTGAACTGATTTCGTACGTCAGTTCGTTCGGTTCGTAATGCTTGAACGTAATACTGCGTGTCGAATCGGCAACCGATGCTTGTGAAGGAGCTTTTACTTGCTCGGCAAACTGAAGATTAACTACGGCTGTCTTGCGTAAGTCAACTACTGCAAGGCTGTCCAGCTCTTCATTGGCATTGCCCACATAACGCACATCGTCTACAAACCAAGCGTTGCCCATTGCGTATGGGTTCTGCACAGGCATCGTGCCTCCGCCCTGCAAGGGGAAGATGAAATATTTCGCGTTCAGCATGTTCAAGATACGTATACGGTCGGGGTCGAGCGCCGACATGTCGCCTCCCGTCTGAGGAAGTTCAGAAAAGAGATTACCCATTTCGCCCTGGATGTACGCTTCAATAAGCTCCTGATAGCGGCGGAGCTTAGCGGCGTGATATCCCCCGATGCTTTTGTGCCAATAAGAAGTCTCGTTTTCATTGAAGGTATTGGTCGATAGGTTCAGCACCCGATAATACGTGGTATCCTTCAGAATCGCCTTGTCGGTTTCCGAAGGCTGCGCGAAAGGTTTCATCTCGGTGCCTTTCGCCACAAACTGCGCGTCGTACAGATAGCGCTTGTTCACCGTCCACATATCGAGCAGGCAGAGAGCCGCCAGCGAAAGGATGAGGGCGGTGGATTTCAGTTTTCCGCGCACATACATCAACAGCAGTGCCACACCCGCCAGAATGACACAGAAGCTGCGCCAGGCATCAGCGGTAAAAATGCTGACACGCATTTCTTCGAGGTTCATCAGGACAGGCGCCAGATGTTCGGCGGGAAGCGCGTTCTGCAACGCGTTCATTTCCATCGTCGATACATACGAAGGGAAGAATACGCGGGGCGCGATGGCAAACAATAGCGACAAACCTCCCGTAAGCCCCAGACTGATGAAGAACGCTTTTGCCTTCTCGCGCAGCAATTCAGGGCGCTCCACTATCTGTTTCAGCGCCAGCATCGCCAATAAAGGTATGGTGAATTCGGCTATGACGAGGATAGACGAAACGGCACGGAACTTATTGTACATCGGCACATAGTCGATGAAGAAATCGGTCAGCCCCATAAAGTTCTTTCCCCACGAAAGCAGGACAGAGAATACGGTTCCGCCCAGCAACGCCCATTTCATCGGTCCCTTCACGATGAAGCAGCCCAATACGAAAAGAAACATCACAAAAGCGCCTACATAGACCGGTCCCGACGTGCCCGGCTGTTCGCCCCAATATTGCCCCAACTGGCTGTACAGGCCTGAATACACCGGATTGGCTTTGCTCATCGCCCGCTCGTTCTGTGCCAAAGGTACGGAGGCTCCGCCTTTCACGTTCGGCACGAGCAGCGAGAAGGTTTCGCCGATGCCGTAGCTCCATTGCGTAATGTAACTGCGCTCCAGCCCGCTTCCGGTCTGGTCGGCAGACTGCGGCTTCACCAGCTCGCTCTTGCCACGCATGCTCTCCTTACTGTATTGGTAAGTGTGATAAAGGTTCGACAGATTGATGCATACCGCCAGCACACCCGCCAACGCCAGCACGCCCGTTGCCTTCAGGAAGCGGGGGAAAGCCTTTTCCTTCCATGCCTTCACGCCGAACGCGATTGCCATAAAGAGCATTACGAAGAGGAAGTAATACGTCATCTGCAAGTGGTTCGACACTATCTGAAGTGCGGCGAAAAGCGCGGTGACGATACCTCCTGCCCAATACTTGCCGCGATATGCCAGCACCATTCCCGCAATGGTAGGCGGTATGTAGGCAAGCGTGACGAATTTCCAGATATGTCCGGCAGCTATGATAATGAAGAAATACGAGGAGAATGCCCATATAACCGCTCCCAATGCCGCCATCCAGACTTTGAAATTAAACGCACGAAGCAGGATGTAAAATCCCAACAACATCACAAACACGTACCATACATACGTGGGCAAATACAAATGATACAGGTCTTGCACCGTGTTCAGCGTACGGCTCGAATCATATCCCGGAGCCAGCTGATATGTAGGCATTCCGCTGAACAGCGAGTTCGTCCAACGGGTCACCTTTCCGTGTTTCTGATGATATTCCTGATGTTCGCGTCCGGCTCCGATACCCGCCACCGCATCATGTTGCGCCAAGATGCGCCCCTCGAACACCGCCGGATAGAAGTAAGCAAACGAAATCGCTATGAAAAGCACAACCGCCGCCACATCCGGAAGAAGTTTCTTTAATTCATTCATACGATATAAGTTTTTGAGTTTTAATGGGGGCAAAGATAACACAATACTCCTTGAAAATGCTAACTTTGCGGCGTAAAATAAAATCATTTATGAAAATAGGAATCATCACCGCCATGTCTTCCGAGCAGAAGCAACTGGCAAACCAACTGGACAATAAAACGGAACATCGTGAGGGACCTTTCTCTTACATCGAAGGAACGGTAAAGAACAACACGCACATCCTGATGCAATGCGGCATCGGAAAAGTAAATGCAGCCGCCGGAACGGTAGAGCTCATCCGCAATTTCCAGCCCGACTGCATTATCAGCACCGGAGTGGCGGGAGGCATTGACAGCGAACTGAATGTAATGGATGTAGTGGTAAGCCGGAACATCGTTTACCACGACGTGTGGTGCGGCGAAGGAAATGCCTACGGACAAGTACAAGGTTTCCCCACTTTCTTCCGGGGTGATGACACCTTATATAATTGCGCGCTCTCGCTCGATACCGAAACGCCGATTCACGGCGGACTGATTTGCACGGGCGATAAGTTCATCACCGACCGCACGGAACTGAATGCCATCAAGCAGAACTTCCCCGAAGGACTTGCGGTCGATATGGAATCGGCTGCCATTGCCCAAGTATGCCATCTCTACCGCGTGCCTTTCATCAGTTTCCGTATCATCAGCGATACGCCGGGAGCGGACAAACACTTGGAACAATACAAGAACTTCTGGGGCGAAATAGCCGATAACTCGTTCCGTGTGACCGAAACCTTCCTGAAAGCATTACCGAACAAACTTTAAAACCCTACAGATATGAAAAAGATACCCAGCTTTACCGTAGACCATATCCGCCTGCTGCGTGGCATCTACGTATCACGCAAAGACGCGGTGGGAGACGAAACCGTCACTACATTCGATATCCGCATGAAAGAACCCAACCGCGAGCCGTGCCTCAGCCCTTCGGCTATTCACACGATAGAACATCTTGCCGCCACGTTCCTGCGCAATCATCCCACATGGGCAGACAAGATTATCTATTGGGGACCGATGGGATGCCTTACGGGCAACTATCTGGTTGTGAAAGGCGACCTTCAGTCCACCGATATCGTCGGACTGATGAAAGAGACTTTCCGCTTTATCGCCACTTTCGAAGGTGACGTGCCGGGAGCCAGTCCCAAAGATTGCGGCAACTACCTGATGATGAATCTTCCGATGGCACGATGGGAAGCCCAAAAGTTCCTTGACGAGGTGCTGGAGAAGCTGACGGACGATAATTTAAATTATCCGGAATAATATTCTCTGGATACAAAGCCCCCGAAAACCGCTTTCTCTTGTGTTTCCGGGGCTTGTTCTTATTTTGACTTAGAGCCTGTTTTTAAAAAACTTTCACTGCATCTCCACTTGTTCCAGAATCCAATCAGATGCCAATGCTTCACTTTCCGAAAAATTAAAATGCGCATTCGTATATGTACAATGAACCGTTTTAGGAGCCTTGATTTCATTAAGCATGCTATAAATGGAAGTCGGCGAACAAGTATCATCATTATATCCAAAAGAATAATACCCTGGTATTTTTAATATACGGGCAAAATTTACCACATCATAATACTGCAACGTATTGACAATACTACTGTCATCCAACGTCAACCCATCATCCTTAAAATATTTTGGCCACCCACCAGCCCTATTATGTGCAAATCCTGTCAAATCGCACAAAGCCGGATAATAAGCACATACATAATCTACTTTATCATTCAAAGCTGCCGTAATAATAGACAAAGCTCCTCCCTGACTGCCATCATGACACACGACATGGTTTCCATCCCATTCAGGTAACGAACACAAAAAATCCACACATTTGGAACAACCGACATAAACTTCCCGAAAATAACACGAATCCCGATGAGTAATCCCCCGATTCCAATATCCCCAAATCGAATCAGACCGATTTGCAATCAAGCCGTCTGAAGATTCCGGACTAAGTCCATGAATATCAACATTTAATACAATGAATCCTTTATAAGCAAAACCTGTGTCTGGCCAACGCTTGTAAGGTCCTGCTTCGGGCGGCTTGAACATCACCGGATGTTTTTTCCCATCTTTAGGTTTGCTCAAATAACCATAAAAATAGCGTCCTTTAGGACCTACAGTAAGCCGGATAAGATAAACATCGATTTTGTCATCCGAATATTGCCGCATATAAACAAGACGTGGGTCAAAATCTATGTCTTTCACTTTGTCCAGTTCACGTTTCCAAAAATCTTCAAAGTCGGACGGCATTGTCGTATAGGCCTTGATTTGCTCGGGGGCAAATCCTAACTTGATAACATCCTTATATTGTTTTGTCAAAAACTTGAAAACGAAGGTCACATTCCTTAAAACCGGGTATATGGCTTGTTCCTATGCGAATAGTTGCCTTCCCGTCACGGAACACAGTCGAATCACAAGGTTCCGGCAAAATCATCTCATCACCTACAGAATAATACAATGTTACTCCATCCAAAGGAATGCCTCCCTTATAAGCTTCTACTTGTACTGTCGCTTCTTCTCCCAAATGATAAGTTCGGCTAGCATGATTAGCCGTTACCAGATATTCTACATACTCGTGCCTGTCCCCACTATATTGCGCTTTAGCAACAAAACCTGACAGACAAATTCCTAACAAAAACAACCAAGATTTCCTCATATCATTTATTTAAATGGTTTAAAACTTAGAAGCTGTTTTGAATTTATCGTGCGATGATTTGGGATGAGTTTTTGAGGCATTTTCGCTTCTGTGATGAGGAAGATAGCGGGCTATCTGACGAAGAACAGGAGCGAAAAGGACCAAAAAATCGCCCAAAGCACACACGGAAACGGATACATCAAGTCAAGAAAAACTTTTTGGAGAAATTCAAAACAGCTTCTTAAGAAACACAATGCAAGTTATTAAAAAAAACTTATACCTGCAAGAAAACCGGCAAATACCATGGCAACAGCATCCAATTCGCATTCGAGGGTATCTCTGAATATCATTTGACTATCAAAAAACAATGTCATTCTGAGTGCCTATTTCTTGTGGAAAATGGACGCTCAGAATGACAAAATGAAAATTGTTATTTCTTCTTCTATCAATGCAGATAACTTCGTCTGGTGTAAGATTAATAATCTTCCGCTTGTAAGATTAATAATCTTGCAGCCTGAAGATTAATAATCTTACAGCAGATGGACCTATATGCTCTTACCTAATTTCTTTATCAAAATCAAGTAAGGTATTCAATACACATACTCCACCTCCGACTTGCGGAAACGCAGCACGCGCGTGTCCTTGGCTGCGCCGCCGTTCTTATGCAAATAAAGCGCATCGTTTTTCCCGGGAATAAACCAGCCCGAACCTTCCGGCGAGTGTACGCCAAAGAGTATATTGTTGTAATGCCCGTTATGAAAAACACCTTCGCTGTCGTTCCACTGCGACGCCACGCCATACCACGTAACCGGTTCATGCTCGGGGAAATCGGGGCTCCACATCTCGATGAGAATCAGGCTGGGCAACGCCACGGTGCCTACGCTCACGTCGTTTCTCCGCTTCTGCAGCCGCTTCACCTGGCTGTGCCCTTCCCACGGAGCACGCAGCGTGTGCGTGCCGTTCCACATCACCCATACATAATCGGTTGCGTCAAAGATGCGGTTGAAATCTTCCATCGACGGAAGTTCGTAACCTTCGGGGGCAAGCGCATCGGCAGGCAGGCGGTTGATATGCACGGACACCTGGTGATTGTAGCCATCCAATGCCGCCGTACCGTTTTTGTCTATTACCTGCAAACCTGTGCCGCTGTCGCCCTGATATGCCCATTTCCACAAATCAAAAAACGCTTCGGGCGGGCACGCTCCCAAGTACTCGAAAACGGTCTGGCCTGCGCGGCGCGCCGGATCATCGGACGAAAGCACCTGGTCTTCAAACGAGCGGGAATCACCACGGGCATTGTACTTGCACCACCAGATGCCGTGCATCCACGTCACTGGCAATCCATAGTTGCGGCGAGACACGGTATATTCCTCGCGCTGCGAGCCATCGGCACGGTTGCGGATGACCAGCGTAGCCGACTGCCTGCGCCCGTTTGCCGTAACGTCATTCGGCCGCCAGCCTGCCAGCACCCGATACGCACCTTCTCCGCTTCTTACAGAAACAGGGTCAAGCTTTATCCACGCATCTTCGCCCGCTTCGTATTCCACCGTCAATTCTTTCTCTGCAGGCAATGTAAATACACCCAGCTCATTATCTATATAACGGTCGAAATCGAAGGCATACGTCCCGACGGCATACTGTAATTTTCCCGAAAGCTGGCTGGGGTTCCCGGAAAGCCTCAGCGTGATTACATCTTCAGGATACACGTACTGCATTCCTTTACGGCGAAAGCGAAGAGCGGTTTCGACAGGTGGCTGTTCGGGAGGGAAAAGCGGCTTGCGGATACGGAACCTCTGTCTGCCCTCAAACAGCCCCTGACCGGCAAGCGGCTCCACTTCCAACGATGCCGAAGCATCTACCGGGAGCAATTCCAATTCATCGTCACACGCTACTGCCAGTACCATTTCTACAGGTCCGTATGGCAGATTCACGCCATCTTTCCCTGCGGTCACTTCGGCTCCGGCAGGCAATTCTGACGCCGCGGCATCTACTTGCGGAGGGGCAGTCAGGTCGGGATATGCTGCCGTACTATCTCCCTCTCCCCAAGCTTCCACCGTCAGTTGTGCATCAACCTGCAACACATCCTTCCGCAATACGATGGCATATACCGTATTGCGCCGGATATCTGACGGCAACGGCTGTTCGAAAGCATACACCTTGCCATTTATTTCTGCTTCCAGACTCACCGACAAATCCGGATTAGCCTGTTCGTACACATACAGTATTCCTAACGAATCGCGTGTCAGGGGCGCATCCGGCGTACTGATGATGCAGTCTTCCTTGGCTGTCCCTTCGGGCGAACGCACTGCATCCCCTGGAAAAAGATAAGCCTGCCGTGCCACTTGTTTCACCGCAAAACGCTTCACCGATACCGTCCCTTCCGGTACTTCTATCCGGAAATCGAAACGGGCTACTCCACGCGTTAAAGCCAACGGTATTGAAACAGCCTTTCCCATCTTGCCTGACAAGTCTGCTTTTCCGGTAAAATAATTCGATATCCGGTGCTGGTCAGCTGTCAGTACAGTTTGCAACCAATCTGTTTCTTTTGTCGTTCCTTCTTCACACGCAGGTTCTTCATTTGCTATTACATAAAGTGTACCCGAAAGCCGGTCGAGCGACAGACAATAATCATCTCCCCCGACCGATAACGGCTCATACACTTTCTGCAAAACGCCTTCTTCGAAACGGTATGCCCTAAGCGATGTTATCTCGTCTTCTCCAGAAAGCGGAGACGGCTTTCCAGCCACCTGAAACGAAGATCTGCTGATACATAGTTCCGCTGTCCCGGAGGCAACTGTTTCCTCCTGTTCCCATCTGTCGGAACAGGAAGAGATAAACAGCAGGCTACAGAGCAAACCGATTATATACAACCTTGTTTTCATAAACATGCCTTAAACGTTTAAGAAGCATGTTTCGCTTCCAATTCCGTATCATTGCCTGGCTCCCATTCATCGAAGCTCACATTCAGATTCACACTGATATAGTCTTTACGCACGATAATCTTATTGACTGTATTGCGTATCACAGGTTCCGATAAAACCTTGGTCAGTGTCTTCCGCTCGCCGTCAATCACTGCGGTAACACTTACCTCCAGCCCTTCATTTGCCTGCTCGTACACGTACAACACACCAGGAGTATTTGCCGTAAGCGGCCGGGAGAATACGACCGTTGTATCCTTGCGCTCTACTCCTGTGGGCGAATGGGCATCCGGATTGGCAAACAGATAAACCGAACGTGCCACATTCTTCAATGTCAGACTTTCGACAGATGCCGTACCTGCCGTTTGCAGGTCAATGTCAAAGCGTGCCATTCCTCGTTTCATCGACAAGGGAAGCTCGGTCTGCGACTTGTCAAAGCTATCCAGACTCAAACTGCCGCTAAAGAAGTGCACTTCCTTCCCTTCCTTCAAGTTCAGCACGGTCTGTTTCCATTCGTCTTCGGTGATGCGCCGGTCGTGCAATGCGTTCAAATCAATCATTCCTTCGGTATTGGCTATCACATACAGCGCCCCTTCATAATCGGTCAACTGTAAATTGAAAGCGGAACCATCGAAAGCCAAGTCGTCATACACCTTAGCCAATGTTCCTCCGATAAACTGACAAGCCTGTATATGCTCTACCTTGTCTTCACCGTCTACAGTGTCAGCCAGCTGGTCATAACCTGCTACTCTGGCTTTGACAACAGGCCTTACAGCCGTTTCTTCATTACCGGGATGCTCAGAATCGGCACAAGCCATTGTTCCGAACATACCAAACAATAAACTTCCCATCCATACTGTTTTCGCGTTTGTCATTTTTCTCATACACTTTTTGTTTTTGATAATCATTTGTTCAACATTCATTTATTCATATATATATTCCACCGGTTTCTTTATGCAACGTATCGTACGTGTTTTTGTATTGTTCTGCGGCACATACTTCAACCAGTTCTCACCCGGTTTTTCTGTATGCGCATATCCTTCCATTACCCACGTGTTCGAAGAATGTCCATGCGTGGCAAGCAACAACGACATCCGGGCAATGTTTCCAGGAGTGGTGTTCCATTGATGTCCCAACCCACAAAGTACCCAGCGGGCACCTTCGTACTGAAACTCATAAAAGGCAATTACTCCATACAGATGTCCTTCGAACGATACTTCCCGTTCGGTTATCGTGACCGTCAGCTCCTGCCCTGCCGCGTTCCGGTACGTATGCGTTCCCTGTCCGCCCAAATTGAAATCCGTATTTCGGGTAAAAAAGGCATAATCATCGTAATCAGGTATCTGATATCCTTCAGGAGCCATTTCTTCGGAAGATAACAGACCGAAATTTTCGGCAGAGTTTCGCATACCTTCATAATAAAAAGCCGTTTCGTTGTGCTTCAACGGATATCCGTCGGGATAACCTGCCTGATACTGATATCCCAGCAAATGCAACAATTCATTTTCGTCGCACGTGCTCAAATAAGTTGCCAAGTCTATTTCCTTTGCCGGATCTGTACCGGCCAATATCTGGTCGCTGAATGTTTTCACATTTCCGCGCAAATTGTATTTACACCACCACGTACCGTTGATGTTCACCACCGGAAGCCCCCAGTTTCGCCGGCGTATCACATATACTTCCCGGTTCTTTCCATCTGCATCAGATATGACCAACCTGCCTTCCTGCACACGTCCGTCCGCCTGAGGGTCGTTCGGTTTCCATCCGCCTACGATGCGGTAAGTTTCTCCATCAGGCGCCAGCTTTATCCAACGGGAAGTGCCAGAATCAAACTCCATACCGGCTATCTTGCCGGCAGGAAGAGTCAAACGTCCCAATTCACCCTCAACATAACGGTCGAAATCGCATATTCCCTGCTCGTTCAACTTGATTTGTCCTTCCAGTCGGATGGGACTGGGTTCGACCACCAAAACGACTCTGCCCGCATACACGTTTTGCCGATATACCTCCAAGTATATATATTCCTCTTCTGTTCCGGGCATCCGCATACTGGTCGAAACAGATATGTCGGCTATTGGTTGCAGCCCCCTGCCTGCCACCCGTTGTACAACAACCCCGTCTACCTGCCCTTCTATTTCTACATCCGCCCCGGATTCTCCCAGCAATACCAGATGTGAATCGGAACGTGTATAAGGAATGAATACCGTATCTCTCGAAAGGTTGACACGGACACCTTCCGACAAGCGGGAAGCATCCACATCGACCAGCCCATTCAATTGAAGGCCGGACTCTGTCTCACCACCAGCTTGCCAATTGTCTTCGGTCACCGATACCGACAGGTTTCCCCCTCTTCCATAAACCGAGAGTGTATAAACCACATTGCGCCGGATTGCGGCAGGCAAAGAAGTTTCCAACCGATGCTGTGCTCCATCGAACGAAGCCAGTATTTCCACCTGCAACTTGTTATTTGTCTGTTCGGGCAAATAAAACAAGCATTCACTACCATTCTCAAAAGCTACATATTCTTTCCGAAAATCATACGTAGAGGCACCATCTGGTGTTTCTACCGATTCCTGACCATTCAAATAACCTTGCCGGTAAATATGGGAAACCGTAACACGGTGTACCTTTACTCCTTTATCAAAAGAAGAAAGGTCTATCCGCGACACGCTACGCCTCAGCGATACTTCGCTTTTCCCCGACGAGATCCCGTTCGGGTCCATCCATCCGCTCATTGCCAGACCACCTTCTTCGGATGCCAATTCATCTTTATCGGCACTTAGTTTCAGAAACTCTGATTTGGTTGTTACATCAGGCAACACCTCCTGCAAATTCCTTACCTTTCCGGCATTGGCAAGCAGGCAGATTTCTCCTTCCGCCCTTTGGGGCTGGAAGATATAGCTGCCGTCTTCTCCCGCACGGAATGAAGTAATGATTTCTTTCAGCACCTCCCCTTCAAACCGATATCCTTGTATCGTCAGGATACGTGCATCCTGCTCTATCCCATTCCCTTCCAAATCATCCACCGACACACGGGCAATGATTTCTCCTTCCGACACCGAAGGGACCGACATCGTTTCCCGGGTACATCCTGCAAGCAACAGGCCTCCCAATGCATATAAAATGATTCTCTTTTTCTTCATAACTCCTTACATTTTAAACTACTCATTATTTATAAAGAGCCGGACTCTGTTTGCTTTTCAGATAATCAGGCGAATCAATAGGCATCAAATACAAATGGTCTACATAAAACTGATTCATCAGCTCCTGTGCCCACGGCCCGTAAGTGAACGCACTATCGTGGCTATACCCCATAACGTGCCCCAGTTCGTGAAACATCACCTCGCAGGCATACGTATCGGTATAATGGCTGAGCCAAGCACCCTGATACGCCCCAAACACATCGCCTCCGCCCAGCCCGAGCACTCCATTTCCCGTATAGACCAATCCTACCCGCAATGAACGAGGCTGGCGCATCTGTTTCAATACGGTTTCAGCACTTACCTTGTCGGTTACTCCTCCATTTCCGTAAAGACGGTCCTCGTTGGCACGCAAGATATCCTCGTGTTCTTGCATATCAATCATATAGGTGAAATTAAGGAAAAACGCCACCACTTCACGGCAATGCACCGGACGGATTCCCATCCAGTTTCCTGCCGGTCCGCCATTAGGCTGGTCGGGATCACCTCCATACAGGTTGAAAGTCACCTTCCAACCGTGACGGATAGCTTGCAGCTTTTCCCAATAAGCATCGCCCGAAATCACTTCGTAACTGGCATCAAGGGCAGCCGTCAAAGGTTGCGGAGGCACTTTTATCCATTTCCCCGAAACGGTACGATACATACATTCTGAAGTGAAAAGCGGAATCTGACCGTAAAAATCGGCAAAAGCCGGTACCGTATCAAAGTAAGCCAAGTCAATGTATTCATCGCTCACCGAAGGAAAACGGGCACGCACCAGCACATCACTCAAATCACGCGGTGAATAAAAGCGCATGTGCAAACGCCCGTCATCGGTTATCTCTACCTGCAAAGGTTGAGAAGTGTCAAACGAACGCTGGCGGGTATCCGTATAGATTTCTTTCCGCTCTTCATCTTGCAAGATTTTCGCGTGCCCGCCTTCTTCATACGCCATTGGAGTAACAAACATCACTCCTGCCTTATCATCGGGATGTACAACCGGAGTATGCACCCGATAAATACGGTTTGAAACCAACGAATCGACGGTAAAATCATACGTCCGCTCTATCTGATTTTTCCGATAATCGCGTGTCAATACCGTGACCGCTCCCTGCAGAGGCACTTCACCGGAAGCTGGAGGCAAGCAAAAAGAAGCTACCGAATCCAGCGGCCAGACCACAGGCTGCATATCCACCTCGTCCGAAAGCGAACCGTCGCCCGAAAGAGTCGTATAAAAAGACACTGCATCCCATATCACTTCCTTGTGTACGACCGCGGTACGCACGTAAGGATTGCAAAAAGCGAACGAAAAGTCCACCCTGCCGGCTATCCGCCGTTGCACAATCTGCCCGGGTGCCGAAACAATAATCTCGGCTCCGTCTACACCCGGTTTCCGGGAAACAGAAAAAGAAGTACGTGAATAGAAATAATCCGCTTCCAGCGGTTTCGACAATTGAGCAGGAAATATCAGCCAAGGCTCGGATACATTATTCAGTTCGCGGATAGAAACCCCATCTTGTCCGGCATCCCCCCGGATACCCAATACCAGCAAGGTATAATCTCCTTCCTGCAAACCTTCAAGGTGTATTTCTGAAGCTGCATAATCATAAAATCCTTTCAGGTTGGTCACTACACGCCCTGCCTCGTCCGCTACATAAAAAACAACACGGTCGTATGTCCTGCCCTTGCTTGTAACAAGGCGTGACGGAACATCTTCACCTTCATAATCGGCACATTGCAAGGCAAAGACTGCCTTGCTTCCCTCCCCTCCTGGAGGTTTCATCCATTCTTCCCGGCTACAAGCCGTCAGCATCAGACTGCATAAGAACGTAATCCAAAAACTTTTTTTCATCTTGTCAGTTGGTTGATTAAATAAATAGTCAATCAATTACAAACGGCCGGAACTCTTTTCCGGCACCAGCAATACAACAACCGATAACCGCTTTTTGTTCAGACGGGACAAAAAAACAATGTCATCACTTTGCTTTTTCAACAATTTATGAACATCCCTTCTATTTAACATGTCTGCAAAACGAAGATATATTCATAAGCAATTTCAGATAACTGCTACAGCCTACGAAGATAACTGCAACGGCAAAGTAAGTATATATTCATTTTGCGCATCCTTATTGGACTAATCTAAAGAACATCCATACCATATTCTACCATACAGAGATGCAAGTCTGTCTAATGTATATAAACTTCAGAAACGAATACCTATTCCAATCGAAACCATATGCGACAATCTGTGCTTCTTTGCCTCGAAACACCTGCCTTCCCATACCAAATTACGGAAAGAAGCATAAGGATCAAAATCGGAACACGTATAAGCCAGCAAAAAAGCCAGATGTTCATCAACTTCCAAAGTCAGTGCTGTACGTATATGCCAAAACACTTTACGTGCCCCTCTATTTTTTATCGATTCCTGATGAATGGCAGTCCAGGCTCCAGCTTGATTAGGATAATAATCAATGACTACCCTTCGATCTGCAACAAAAGGAACGGTAGCACCAGGCGATACCGTAAGATAAAGTGCATACTCTTTATCACTGCCCAAAAGCACAGGAGGTGTAAACAGGCTGAGAGAAGAGCGAAAGGCAAATATTTCTCCGATGCTTTCCACATCTTCCACACTCCACCGCAAACGGTTATCAGACGTAACCCCGTTGAATGAATAATCTGCGACAAATGGCCTACTATAAAACATACCCACCGACACCCCCGCATAACAAACAGGACGGAATGTGACGGATGGTTCCACACTCCAGCATCCGTAATTGTCAAACGATGCATACAAATCGCATCCCCAAACCTGTTGTTTCTCTTCCTGTGCCCTGACATGCAAACAAGATATAAGACATAAGCCAAACAAAAATCGTCTCATAATACAGTAAAAAATAGCAAAATAACATACTTATCATAGAAGCAATTCATCCTATAAACAACATAACACTCATTCCTGTTTTTTGTTCATACCGCATTATCCTCAACAAGTTCCCGAAAAAACGTACTGCAATAAAGACCAAACATCAATAATGCACAAATTCCCAGTAAAAAGGCACAATAATCCATGTACGGATATTGGAAAATGCCTTTCCTTTGCAGAAAACATCAATAAAGAAATTATGGGAAAACTATGGTTAACTGTTGTGTGCTGTTGGCTTGCCTCTTGCGCTTTGGGAGCAACAGACTTTGTATGGAAAACAGGTAGCACGATGAATGTGGCTTGTGCATCAGGTGAAGAACCCGTAGTGCAGGTTGCATTGGACTTACTGAAACGGGATTGCGAAGCCGTACTTTCGCAACCCTTCTCGGTTATGGAAACCGAAGGGGATATCTATATAGGAACGCAAGGAAAGAGTACACTTCTGGAAAAAGTGGCAAAAAGAGAAGGGATAGACCTTTCTTGCCTGGACGGACATCCGGAGGCTTTTTTCATTAAAGTATTAAAAAACGGAAAACTATTGGTGGCTGGTAGCGACAAACGAGGTACAGCATATGGCATCTTAGAACTCTCACGTATGCTGGGCGTATCGCCTTGGGAATGGTGGGCAGACGCTACACCGGAGAAAAAAACGGAATGGCGCATCGAAGCGGGCTTCTGCAAGCTGGACTATCCGACGGTACCCTACCGGGGCATCTTCATCAACGATGAAGACTGGGGACTGATGCCTTGGAGCTACACCAACCACGAACCTTCGAATATAAAGGGACAAATCGGTCCGAAAACCCATGCACGCATTTTCGAACTGCTCTTACGCCTGCGTGCCAATACCTTTTGGCCGGCAATGCACGAATGTTCGATACCTTTCTTCTTTACCGAAGGCAACAAAGAAATAGCAGACCGTTACGCCATCTACCTCGGCACTTCACATTGCGAACCAATGATGCGCAATACCAACGGTGAATGGCGACGCGTGGGCAAAGGCGACTACAATTACCTGACCAATCGCGAAAACGTGCTAGCCTTTTGGGAAGAACGGGTAAAATTGCTCCGCCAATCGGATGACATCTATACGTTAGGCATGCGTGGCATACACGATAGCGGAATGTTAGGTGCCAAGACCGTAGACGAACAGAAGCGGGCACTGACCGACATATTGAAAGACCAGCGGGCACTGCTGGCGAAATACAAAGGCGATGTAACCCGCGTGCCACAAGTATTGATACCGTATAAAGAAGTACTCGATGTGTACAATGCAGGGTTGGAAGTACCCGAAGACGTGACTCTGATGTGGTGCGATGACAATTACGGATATATCACCCATTTCCCTACTGCAGAAGAAGCGGCACGCCCGGGCGGCAACGGTATCTATTACCACATATCTTACTGGGGGCGCCCACACGACTATTTGTGGCTATCCACCCTCAGCCCATATCTCATCTACCAACAGATGAAGACCGCCTACGACCGCGGCATCCGTAAGATGTGGATTCTAAATGTAGGAGATATCAAACCTGCCGAATATCAGATAGAATTGTTTATGGACATGGCTTGGAATATAAACCAGATAGAACAGGAAGGAGTAACCCGACATCTGCAAAACTTTCTTGCCCGCGAGTTCGGTACGCAGGCATCCGCCTACCTGCTTCCGATGATGCAAGAGCACTATCGCCTTGCCCATATCCGCAAGCCGGAATTCATGGGAGGCACACGCACTGAGGAGAAAGACCCACAGTACAAAATAGTAAGTGATCTGCCGTGGAGCGAATCGTTTATCCACACACGGCTTGCCGCCTATCAGGAACTGGAAGACAAAGTTGCTATATGGGGCAGACTCATGCCTGAAACCAAACAGGCTACGTATTACCAGCTAGTACAATACCCCATTCAGGGAGCTTCCCAAATGAACAAGAAATGCCTCTACGCCCAACTGGCACGTCACGGCAAAACAGACTGGAAGCAAAGCACAGCAGCATTCGACAGCATCGTTTCCCTTACCCGCCACTACAATACGCCGAAGTGGAAAGGCATTATGGACTACAAGCCGCGCAACTTAGCGGTATTTCTGCCCATTCCCGAAACGCATACTGCGGAATCACTGAAGCCCGACCGCCCGTACCTTTATAAATGGAACGCACTTGAAGCCGCTGAAGGTAATCCCGTGATGTGGGAACACTTGGGCTACGAGGGCAAAGCAGCAGGCATCCGCCAAGGTGAGGCTGTATCCTTCAGCTTCGAGAATTGCCGTGCCGATTCAGTAGAGGTGGAACTCCGCTTCCTGCCCACTCATCCCATCAATGGAAAAGACCTGCGCATCCGGGTAGAAGTAGACGGTCAGCCGTCGGACATCATTTCGTACCGCACGTATGGAAGAAGCGAAGAATGGAAGCAAAACATCCTTTCCAACCAAGCTGTGCGACGCATCACTTTTCCTCTCGGCAAATCCACTTCACACCGATTGACGGTACATGCGATAGACGAAGGCATACTGCTGGATCAGGTTTATCTTTATGCTAAACAGTAGCCAGAAACTTATACCATACAAGTTGATGAAAGCGTAAGCCATATTACACATCCTCACGCAGATATATGCATGCATTATCTCAACTTACCAGAGGCTGTATATAAAACAATCACGGAAATACATCTGAAAAAATCCATTGCATTTCCGTAACTGCATATTGGCATAATGAAGTCAAAGTCAATCGAATAAATCAGCCAGTTTTTCTGCCAACGCTTCTCCTCTCAGATTATCACCGACCATCCGACCTTCGGCATCTATCAGATACATGGTCGGAACAGCTCTTACCTTGTAAAGCTTTGCCACTCCGGTTTCATCCAAGAAGTTAGGCCATTTCAACTGTTCTTCTTTTACAGCTTTTTCCCAATCGGTTTTTTTCTTATCAATGGAAATACTGATTACCTCAAAACCTTCAGAAGCGTACTGTGCATAAAGTTTTTTGATATTAGGAATTTCCTTGCGGCACGGATTACACCACGATGCCCAAAAGTCAATCAGGATGTATTTCTTTCCTTGGCAGAGTTCTTGGAGAGTGATTTCTTTTCCCGATGCATCTTTTACCATAAATTCAGGCATCTTATCACCAATTTTACCAGTCGGGTAAAGTTCGTCTTTCACCAGTTTTCCATAATAAGAGGCTTGTGCGGCAGGTGAGAGTTCTTCGTACCACGAGCGCATGCCTTCGTTCATGTAAGAAGTGAGCGAAATCATCAGCAACGGTCCCCAGTAAGTGTCCTTGTTTTCCATTACCGTTTGGCGATAAACAGAATCTACGGTTTGGAAGAAACGCATTTCATCTTCTGCCATTTGCTTACCGGCCTCGCTTGCACGCAACTCTGCCACTTTTGCCTGGTCTTTTGCCTGATAGGCTTCTTGTATAGCATCGAGGAGAGCTTTATGTTCTTGCTGGTTGGCATTGAATAGAGAATCCATACGACCGCGTACCGCCATCAGCGAATCGTAACGGGCTGTCAGGGGAGACCCACTTACGGATAACTTGTCGAGACTATACGAGGGAGTTCCATTCACATCTTCCGATACAACCGCACCTTTGATTTCGATAGCTGTATTTTCCAGCATCAGGCGGCGCGAGCCGTAGGCGTCTTTTACGGTAAGTAATACGGCGCGGGGTTCTTCCATTTTCCCGATAAAGGTGAATTTGCCTCCGATTGCCAGAGTGTCGGCTATCGGGTCACTTTTTTCGTGACATACTGGCATGAGTTGCACGTAGGCACTGTCTGGAAGTCCTTCAATCGTTCCACTTATCAGATAACCGTCTTTAGGGGCTTGGGATGTACAAGCTGCCGTAAGGGTTCCCAGCAGCAAGATTTGCATTAAGTTTGTTACTTTCATACTTGTTGTTTTATGTATTTTTATTTAGACACGTTTTGTTGAATGCTTCCGTTTCCGGGATTGTTAATAGCACCTGCCGGGAAAGGCATTGTCCACAGATGAGAATCCGGACGAAGCGTATAAGTTTCACCTTCGTAGGTTTTCGTCATGGTGCGTGCATACGTACCTTCTTGGTTGAAGCGGCGTGCATCGGCAAAGGGTACAATGGAGAATATCAGTTCATTGTCTTTGGTACGGCGAATCAGTTCGATAGCTTCGGTTAATGTCGAGGCAGTCAGCGGCTGGTATACTTCGGGACGGATACGGGTTTGGCGCACAGCGTTCAGGGTGTTCATCGCTTCTGTGAAATCTCCTCCTTGTGCCAGACGTGCCTGGCATTCTGCCTTGATAAGATAAACTTCTGTAGTGGTCAGTCCTCCCCAGTTGAAATAACCGTTTCCTACTCCACGGTAGTACGTGTCTTGGTTTTGCGAATAAAGTTTCCAACGGGATAAGAAACGTGCATCTCCCTCTTCAAAACGTTCGGCACGCTCTACCGGTATATTGAGTTCATTGGTCGTGTAGTTTGGCGAACCGTTTCCGCAACGGAAATAATAGTTCTCCACATACGAGTAATCGGTAGGTGTGGGTAGTCCGGTATAGTCTTCCGGATTCTCAATCGTGAAACGATGTTCATCGTAATAAGCGTTCCAGTCGTAAAGCTGGTCATTTTGTCCAAGAGCTAAGTTGGCATAGCTTAATGCTTCGCTGTAATTCTGCATCTGCAAATATACACGTGCCAGCAGGGCGTATGCGGCGCCCAGATTGGGATGAAGCACGGTCATCGATTGTTCGGGCAATCCACCGTCAATTGCTTCCTGCACTCCTTGGATGATGAAGTCGTATATAGCTTGTATGGTCACTTGCTGCGAAGGAGCATTGATATTGGCACTTGTGATGAGGGGTACGCTCAGCTTTTCGCCGGCGGTTGCCGCATCATACGTATCGGCATAATAGTTTGCCAATACGAAATAACAAAGGGAACGGATAACTTTGGCATAAGCGATGACTTCGGCACGTTCGGCATCAGTGGCTTCGGTGGCAGAAGGCACGTTTTCTACAATCAGGTTGCACGAAGAGATAGCAGCATAAAGCTGATAATATGTACTTTCATCGGCATTGTTCAACAAGATACGATCAGCAGTCTCATCCCACATATAGTTAGCACGGGTCAGGGTGGGGCTATTCAGGTTAGAGACCGTTACGTAATAGTCATTCAGCAAATAAAGGGCATTGCTGATGGAAGTCTGTCCGATAGCATACTCATCACGCAACAGAGCTTCATAATCGGCAAGAGTAGACGGAATTTTATTGCCTTTTGGCACAATATCCAGATAATCGTTGCAGGAGCTGAAAACCAGCCCGCATACAAGCATATAGATGTAAATGACGTGTTTCATAAATCTGTAATCATTTTAGTTAAAAGTTCAGGTAAATACCACAGAGGTAATTCGGCTTGGCATAGCCACCCAGTAAGTATTTGGCATCATCACTTTTGGCTACGGTAAACGCGTTTTCCATACCTATCATGATGCGTGCGTTCTTCACATACAATTTGTCGCATACACTGCTTGGCAGACGATAAGTCAGCGAAAGGTTCTTCATCCTCCAATTGCTGGCATCAATAACGTTAACCGAAGAACGGGCGTACATATTATAGTAATTGTAATTGTAAAGAGTACTTTCCGAAGAGATATAACGTGGCACATCCGTATGTGCTTCGTCACCGGGTTGTTGCCAGCGGTCAGCAATGCGCTTGCTTACGGGACCCATACCGGAGAGATAAGCCACATTGGTATTGCGCATCTTATGTCCTCCCTCGAAAAGGAACTGTGCAGCCAATTCCCAGTTGCGCCAACGCAATGTAGTATTGATAGCACCACTGTAAACAGGTACTGTGGTTCCCAAATAAATGAGATCTTCTATTTCAGTCGGTTCCATATCAGTAAACAGGTTTCCCTCTGCATCATATACTTGCGGAGTACCGGTAGCGCTCAATCCCGCCCATTGATATCCATAAATGGCATTGTAAGGATTCCCCACACGCGGATAAGCAGAAGGATAATCAATAACCAAGTAAGAAACAGGTGCTTCTACGTTGACGTATGTCACTTTATTCTTGTTGTATCCCAATACGCCGCCGATGTCCCATGTCCAATCTCGCGTGCTGATAGCGGTGCCTGAAAGCGAAAGTTCGAATCCTTGGTTGGTCATCTTACCGTTGTTAATGGTATAGGTGCTATACCCCCAACCTTCGGTAGGCACACCGTTTGTATTGGCAAGCAAATCGGAACCTTTCTTATTGTAATATTCGATAGAACCGTTCAGACGGTTTTTCAAAAGAGAAAAATCAATACCGATATTGGTAGTGGTTGTTTTTTCCCAACGCAAATCAGGATTAGGGCGACTTTGTATGGTTCCGGAAATTCCGCCCACATGCATATTATTGTTATAATAAGCAGTCATATAAGGAGCCGAATCTTTGGCGATATTACCCCCGATACCATAACTGAAGCGTAATTTAAGCATGTTTATCCAATCAATATCGTGCATGAATTTCTCACGGTTGACATTCCACGCCGCACCGACTGACCAGATGGGACGCTTTTGATATTTCGAACCAGTTGCAAACAGATTTGTTTTATCCCAACGGATGCTGCCGGTCACGGTATATTTTCCGTCGTACGTATATGCCGCATTACCATAAAATGACACATAACGGTTGGTCAGTTCATTGATGTATGCTACATTCCCAGTTCCGAAACTGCCCCATCCCCAAATGCTTCCCATGGTGCTGAGCGCAGCTTGGTCGATGAGTGAATACGTCAGCAGGTCGGGGTCGTAATTATATAAGGTACGGTTGTCGAAGTTATTCTTGTTTTCGCGCGTCTCGGTTCCGAAAAGTGCCGTTACCTCATGTATGCCGCCGAATGTCTTGTCGAAATCCAGCTGCTGGCGGAAGTTATAGGCATGGGTTACATTTCCCGAGGTAAAGAAGATATTGCCGTAAGGGATATTGAACGTAGCCGTACCATCACCGTTTGCCGAGGCGTATGTATTAATGGTATTACGCACATCATACGATTCCTTATTCTGGAGTTGTTCGGTCGTGTAGTTCGCATATTCATACTGAAACGAAGCCGTATATTTCAGCCAATCGGTGAACTTAAAACTCAGGCGAGCGAAAGTACGATTGCTGAAATTACGATGGTCTGTCAGATTCATTCCAGTTTCGTCCAATGGCGTAATATCGAGGTTATACAGCCCGTTGGAAACCAGCGTACTCATTTGTGATGCGTTGTAACGGTCTTCCTGCCGGTTGGTATACCGCGTACCGTCATCGTTCATCAATCCATCGTAAGGCATATACGTATATCCTGGCGAGAAAAGACTGTAACTTTGCGTTGTACCGCTTCCGTAATTGAGGTAAGTGCCTACCTCCAAGGTCAGCCATCGGGTAATTTGGGTCGAGTTCTGCAGGTTGATACCAATGGAGCGGTTATCCGAAAACTTGTCGCTCATCTGTTGTCCCTGATAGCTGACCGAAGCATTGAATGTGTTTCGTTCGCTTCCTTTACCGATGCTCAGGTTGTATTGTTGCGTAAAAGGATTGCGCATGCCGTAGCGTTCTATATCATCGTAATAACGATAACCGCGCGATGCCAGTGATGTCAGGCGCGCGTTCATATCGGCTTCGGACAGTGTTCCGGCATAATACCCTAACAGGGCGCGGATTCCTTGCGATGTGTAGGTATTGTCATCCAACAGGCTTTGCGCATAAGCAGAAGCCCCTTCTCCCTGCAAATTAGGATTCTGTGCTGCCCATTCTCTTTCCAGTCCTATCATAGTGGCAGCATCAGCAAGATACTTGTCGGCATAGGTAGAATAAGGCTGTACGGTAAGTGTGGCAGAGAATGAAATGTTGAGCTGGTCTTTCTTGGCACGCTTGGTAGTAATAACCACAACGCCGTTTGCCGCACGTGCTCCGTAAATGGAAGTGGCGGCTGCATCCTTCAATACGGTAATACTTTCAATGTCTTCAGGATTCATGTCGGGCACGCTTTCTATCCAGTTGCCGTAACCATCATTGGTAGTCTTCTCTACAGGGAAACCATCGATGACATACAAAGGAGTAGTCAGTCCGTTCATGGAAGTGACTCCACGGATTTGCCCGTCGCTGAATCCGGCCACCCGTCCTTCCAGCATCGAACTGATGTCCGGTATGCGTTGGGTTTCCAGCTGATCGGCATTTACTTTCGAGAAAGCTCCTGTTGCCCGCTCCTTCGAAATGGTCTGATAACCAGTCACTACCACTTCGTCCAGCAGTTCGGTAGCAGGCTGGAGGTGAATGGCATAATCAACTGCTGCCGTCAGGCGAACCCGCTGGGTTTCGTAGCCTACAAAGGAAACCTCGATTTCTTGTGTTGATTTGGGAAGTGTCAGACTGAAATGACCGTTCATGTCTGTGATGATGCCGGCAATGGAATTGCCTTCTGCCTCAACTACCTGTTTAACGTATGCCGCAGGAAGCGGTTCGTTATTTTCATCGGTCACGATACCGTGAATGGTACGGTTATACGCACCTTGTGCCATTCCTTCAAGAGTGAGCAGCCAAATAGCTGCCAAAGTCAGGAAGAAACGGTAGCGATAAAATGTCGTTCGTCTCATACTTTCTTGTGTTATTTAAAGGTGTTTCATTCGCTAAAATTGTTGCAATATTACAAAATTGTTTTAATATATGAAAGCAAATCCTGAAAATATTGTAACGGAATGCCACTAGAGCATCTAGAATACGTCAACCGGATATTTCTTGAATCTCCCTTTAAACATTACCAACCATCCAGTGGTTCGGCATGAAACGAATATTTCCCACTATTTCCGATAAAGAGCATGAATCAGGGAAAGCACCCATAACAATATGCCGAGTTTGTAATGCCACAATCCTATGGAAGAGCCTGGTCCTTCCACATAAGCTACCAGCAAGATGCCCGTAACTGCCACAATCAAAAAGGCTATGGACAGGAAAAAGGTTATCAGGCGTTTGCACGTAACTCTCTTTGAAACAAGAGTTTTATACCAATGCTTATGCCGCCTCACATGAGCCATTACCGATAAGAGCCAGATGAAAGATGCCACCACATGGGCTACTCCCCAATTGTGCCACGTTTCATGACTGGTACCATGCCCGGCAATGTGCAGCCCGATGCCCGTAACGGCAGATGCCACGAATGCTAATGGCAACAACCGCTCTATGCGGAATGCCATCCCCATATTCATCGTACAAGAAACCGATGCATCCGGTTTGAAGAAAACACCTTGAAGACAGGTCTTTATACATTTATTACATCCGATACAGGCGTCTGCGTTTTCGAATATCACATGCCTGTGCCCTAAGAAACCCTTACTGTCCAACTCTTCAGATGCACATCAATTCCTACATAAATATTTTGTCCTTCAAAATTTAATGTGTTACTTTGTTTACGCATAAAGTCATAGGTTTTATTAAGTTATTTCTTTCATTTACAAATTTAATAATTCTCTTGGCTTTATGCTATTTTGCTAGCACATTACAAACATAGGAACTAATATTCTATCAGGTTCTTATACTTTATGCAGCATCAGAAATGTGCTGCGGCAGACACACATATAGAGCCATCCGCTGTAAGATTAATAATCTTCAGGCTGCAAGATTATTAATCTTACAAGCGGAAGATTATTAATCTTACACCAGACGAAGTTATCTGCGTTGGGAGAAGAAGATAATAACAACCTTTTAAGAAACTATTTTGAATTTCTCCAAACAGCTTCTTAGTCTTTGTCGGCTCCCAGATAAAAGCCTATATTCGTCTGCTGATTATATCCCATATTCTGCATTGTTTGCGACATGTCATAAGTATGGTCATTGGTTAATGCAGTAAAACGGTAACTTGTCGGATAATTGGTAGAAAAAATACGGATTGAAGTATTGTCTTCTGAAGGCAAAATCACTTCTTCACGCCAGTCACCTACCATATCCCCATAATAACAGGGATTATATTTTGTTCCATGATTCCCTTGATTTGTTCCATATCCCGTATTGAAATTGACAAGCCGGTTTTTGTTGGTCATCGGATTTGCTTTTGCGCTTACAATTAAAGCCCGGTCGTACAATTCACGGGTAAGTTCTCCACTCCACCATATTGCTACATTATACATGGAACCTCCGCCAATGCCTGTAGGAATAGACACACCTTCAAGAGGAACATTACCCGAACTTGCACAATTATAAACGCCGGTATTCAAGCTGGACCAATATTCAAAGTTTGGACTATCCGGATCAATATCTGCCACAATGGAACGTCCAACATCGCCGCTGGGACCAGCTCCATGCCCTGAAATCAGATTGCCATTACGTGCATCCAGTATCTGACAACCATATCCCAATCCTTGATTGCTATAAGTATCTTCCTCTTCAAAAGATGCTTGTACCTGTAATCCCTGACGGTCTTTGATAAATTTGCCGACACTCAGAATATCGCCATGTCCGTTGCCTGTACACCATAATTCACCTCCATCGTCATCTATGGCTGCCGAACCGTAAAGTATTTCGTCTTTTCCGTCTTCATCCAAATCGGCTACACGGAAAGCATGCGCCCCCATTGCCAACCATTTTTCCGCATGTCCATCAGCTGTATCAAATTGCCAGCGAGCAACCAATTCATTATCTTTAAAATCTAAAGCCCATACCTGCCAGTTCAGGTAAATACCTCTTGTAATGATTAAGGAAGGATTGCTTGTACGCGTTCCTGTTGTCTCGTCAGGTATTCCATCCAGATAAGCGGCTCCAATAAAGAAACGGTCCATCCGATTGCCGTAGTCATCTCCCCAGTATTCTTGCCAATATTGGGCACGGGAAGCTTTCGAACCTGTTCCACCGCGAGGAATATTATCCGTACGGCAAATTTCGCGACCGTCATATCCGCGACATAAAGAAATATATTCGGGTCCTTCGAGGATAAGTCCTAAAAGTGTCGGCAAGGCACTGCCTGAATACCAACCGACTTCATCATAGTGGATACGGTAATCATGTACCGTTCCATCTTCATTGGTTATTGTCTTTCCATCCCCGAAAGTTGTTCCCTCTGATGAACGAAAAGCAATTTCACACAATCCGTCGCCATCAAAATCATATAAAATAAATGAAGTATAATGAGAACCTGAGCGTATGTTAATACCTAAATCGATACGCCACAAAAAAGTTCCGTCCAACTTATATGCTTCCAGCAAAGTTGTTCCCCCATACCAGCCTCCTTGGTTGGCACCATCATACGGTTCACGTTTTATCACGATTTCCGGCCATCCGTCACCGTCAAGTTCACCGACTTGTACATCATCGGGTTGATAATCTACTGAGGCATTCGGAACATTCATATCCAATTTGATTTCACGATAAAACGTCTGAGCCATTTGGGAAGTGAAAGTAGTTTCACATAAAGTTTCGTCCTCTCCGGTAAGAGTCACGCGATAATGGTTTTCCTTTGTCGGGTCAACATCTTCATCAATCCAGCATGAAGAGTCGGTTATAGGTTCGCTGTTCAGCTTCTCTTCTGCATTATTTGCAATTGATTTATATATATCAAAAGCTGTACCTGCAGGATCTGTAGGAAGCATACGCCAGCTCACTAAAGCACCATGTATACCGGTCGTTGAGTTGGCATCTTCGTCAGGAGCAGGATCATAGCTGACCCACATCAGTCTGTCGCCAGTAATTATATCAGTAGGAAGAGAAGGAAGTTCTGTCACAGAATTGTCTAGGGGTAAATTGTCCGAACAAGCAAAAACAGTTCCAAGGCAAGCCAGTCCAATCAAGTAATTGAGTTTATTCATGTTATAAGGTTTAGTAGGTTTGTGAGTAAAAAAATGCGCCCGAAGCTTCACACAATCACTTGCTCCTGCCTCGCGCGACTTTGAAAATTAATCTAACTTTTGTATCCATAAACCCGGTTATGGAAGCATGAAATCTTCCAGTGCGGTTTTATATTCAAGTGTAACGGTGCCTGTCTGTGTACGCACATTCAGACAGACATCGATGGTATCGTCATCTGTCAGTCCTGTCTGGATAAAACGGGAATAGACTTCATCGGGCATACGCAGGCTGATAAGCGATGAGGTTGTATTCCATGCATTGGGTGCATTGTTATCAAAATACAGATTGAATGTAGCTTTTTTTCCTGTTGTGTCTATATCACGGTTGCCATCATAATAAAGCAGGAAAGAAACCGCACTATAAGGGTCAAAATAGAAGGTAGGAACTACATTCATGTAACCGTTTTGTATATAATACTGTCCTTCGGTCTGGTTGACGCTTTGCACAGCCTTATTCTTAAGAGCAATAGAATCTTGCCCGAATATCTGGTAGTCTTCGCTCAACGTATCGACACAGGATATGTAGGTAGGAATCTCTGCAGCCTCACTCAATACAATGTCATACGTGTGTCCGGATTCCAAATCCGATACATTCGTAAGGCTTTCATCTGATGTATCAAAACTGACTACAGCCCGTCTGACTTCTTTCAGCCACGAGATTTGTGACAAATTGGAAGGAACCAATACCGCATCAAAGTCAGTATACAGCCGATAGCCTTCCAGTTCGTTACCACTTACCGTTACAGCCATGTTGTTGAAAGTAACACTTTGCCGGTTGTCATCGTTGTCCAGACACGATACAAGCATCACAACCGACAGGCACACAACAGACAAACGAAAAATGTTGAATAATCTGTTCATTTTATGTAGATAAATTAATAGCATGTACCGCAGAGGCATATTGCCTGAAAGTCAATATCTTTCTTGTCAGGTATATGCTCCTGCGGTATTTCTGTTTTTACCAACCTTCGTTTTGGGTCAGGTTAGGATTCTTCATGATTTCAGTCTGCGGAATGGGGAAGAAATACATTTTATCATCCCAAGTACGGCTCACTTCATTACGCGTGTAAGTGATGGTTCCGTCCGCATTCTGGGTAAGCTTCATTTCAGTAATGCTCTTCAGCTTATCCCCTTCTTTCCAACGGCGCAGGTCATAGAAACGATGTCCTTCGAAAGCCAGTTCTACCATACGTTCGTTCTGGTATTTCGCCCAGAAAGCATCGTTGCTCATGCCGGTAGGGAATTCCGGCATATTGACATCCGAACGCGTACGGGTAACACTTGCTGCTTCACGTGCCGACATCGGGAACTCAGCCGAAGTTGCATCGGCAGAACCCAAATAGCGGAATACCGCTTCGGCATAGTTCAGGTAAAACTCACCCAGACGGAACGTAATCCACGTATGACGCGAACTTTTAACCGTACTATTTGCACGTAAATCGACTGCCGGGTCAAGATACTTCTTCAGGTAATAGCCTGTAGGAGTAGCTCCTGAAATAGGTTCGCCATTAGTACCACCGTAGAAAGTCTGTATCGGTGCTGTATTATAAGAGGGCCATCCTGTATCGCCGTTCTTTACCACGGTCATGGAAAAACGCGGGTCACGTCCTTCGTATGGGTTTTCCGGATCATATCCGCTGCCGGCTTCATTGATACCTAAACCAGTTGCCTGCATTTCGTACGCATCTACCAGATTTTGTGAAGGACAGTTGCCCGAACCTCCACCGGTAATACCAATAGGATAATTGTATTCTTCAAGCACGCTGGAAGCACCGGAAGCATCCTTCGAGTTGACATAGCGGCGCATGAAAATCATTTCACTATTCTGCCAGTTGGTCGTCCCCCACAAGGCAGCGTATGTACCTAATTTGAAATCTCCTGCCACACAAGCGTCAATCAGTTCCTTGTTTGCCTGTGCAGCTTTATGCCACAATTCCTGGTCGTTGCTTTCATTGAATAAAGGACTTGCCGCATAAAGAGCTGCACGTGCCTTCAGTGCCAATGCCGCATAACTGGTCAAACGGCCACTTTCTGCTGGAGAAATACCCAACAAGCCCAAGTCGGTATAATCTTCAGGCAATAAAGTCGCAAGTTCGGCACATTCTTCTTCGATAAAGCTGAACACTTCCTGTGCCGGTGTACGGGTCAAGCTGTTCACATTGTCTACTGTCACCATTTCGGTAAAGAAAGGAACGGCACCGTAGCAACGGATCAGATTGAAGTAGAAGTAAGCCCGTAACAACCGTACTTCATAGAATGAATTGTTATAACGGAACATACGCGCTTCATAATCATCATTTTGTTTGAGTTCGTCAAATGTCAATCCCTGAAACTCCTGCAGGTATTGATTACATTCTTGAATGGCACGATAGCTTGTAGTCCATGTGTTCGAAAGTGGGTTGGAAGGACTCCAAGAACCATTGGTAAAGTCACACACATCGCCACTGGTATAGGCATACTCGGCTTCATCACATGCCGAAGCCAGCATACCGCCTCCATACACTTGTCCGAAATCGTAGTCAAGCTCATTATAAATATTGGTCACCAAGCCAATCACTTCATCATAGCTTTGTGCCAAATAGTCTTTTTCGTAATTGGCGTATTCGTGGTAGTCCATGTTACAAGCACTCAGCAATGCCACACACGCTGCGCCTCCTATGATATTTTTGATTCTCATATTTTTTCCTTTTTATAAATTAGAAACCGATTGACAAACCAATCACGGCACTACGCGTCAACGGTGCAGTGGCTCCGTATGCTTCCGGATCGGCAATCTTGATTTTATCAAAGCAGAGCAAGTCGATTCCCCGTACATAGAGTTTGGCTTTGCTCAATACATGGGTCTTCTTCATCCACTTTTCCGGGAAATTATAATACAGTTCTACCGAACGCAGCTTCAGGAACGAACGGTCTTCCAGCCATACGGTATTGGTCTGGTAGTTGTTAGCATTGCTTTCTGAGCTTAGACGCGGATACAAAGCATCCGGATTCTCCGGTGTCCAACGGTTTTCGTATGCATGTTCAGAAATCGTTGTGTTATTGATTAACGGCCAGTACAAGCTGGTAGTATTCAATACAGCCGAATAACGTCCTGTTCCTTGGAACATGGCATCGAAGCCCAATCCTTTCCATTCAGCTCCCAAGTGGAACGAATAGTAGATTTCGGGCGCAGTGGTGCTGTAACCGATAGCTACTTTATCGTTATCATCAATAATGCCATCATTGTTCACATCTTTATACTTGATGTCACCCGGACGCAGAGTTGTACCGAAATTCTGTGCCGGACTGTTGGCGATATCTGCCTCATCCTTAAAGAAACCGATGGCCTGCAAACCGTAAGTCTGCTTTACCGGATTGCCGGTCTGAATCAGGTTGTCATACAATCGCGGTTCTTCCAGTTGCTCGATAATTTTGTTCTTTGCCAACATAAAGTTACCGCCGATATTGAACTTGAAGTCACCGACCTTCTTCGTATAATTGGCACCGATTTCTACCCCCCAACTATCTACGATACCCCCGTTTTCATACGGAGCGGTAAAGCCCAATACCGATGAATACTTACCGCTGGAACTTACCCAAATATCTGAACGGCGTTCGTAATACGTATCGAATGTCAGGTCAAGCCCCTTGAACAGGCTGGCATCGAAACCAAAGTTATACTTATACGCTTTTTCATGCGTAGAGTTCAGCGAAGCCAGACGTCCTAACACCCAACTGGTTGTACCTTGCGAGTAGTTGGTATCGAACGGATAGAAACTACCACCCCCATAAGTCTGTTCCCAGTAATTGGTTACATCTGAACCGTCTTCTTGCGGCAGACGGTCGGCATTGATGATACCAAATGATGCACGTACTTTCAGAAAATCAATCCAGGATTGGTTTTGCATGAAATTTTCTTTTGAGACAACCCATGCCGCACCGACAGTAGGAGAAAAAGCCCACTTGTGTCCCGGAGCCAGTTTGTTCGAAGCAGAGCCTACCAAAGTCAAATCAAAGAAATAACGGTCTTTCAATCCGTAATGTGTATACCAAGATACGTTCTGGCGATACCAAGTCTGGTCTATACCTTTCGTATTACGGTATTCGTAATCCCAACGCAATTGGCTGTAGATTTTGTTCGCTTCGTTAATAGTCTTATTATAATATAAGGTACCGGCAAAATTAAATACTCGTGTAAAGGCTGTAATTTTCGAGCCTTCACCCAGTGCACTTTCTTTACCATCGGTATAACGGGTCAGCTCGCCCGGTTCACCGTCTACCCACGAAGAAACTGCATCACTTCCATAAATGAATGTTTTCGAATAGTCTTCGTAATACAAAGCATAGTTGTCATAACCCAACATCAAGCTGGCACCCAATCCCGGTGTGATGGCAGACAAATCCTGGTCTAAAGTCATATCGGCATACAAGGTACGTTCGTGGAATTTGGTGTATCCTGCATCCTGTGATACGGCAACCGGGTTCATTGTGCCTGCCCATGTAGAGCTACCACCCCAAGTTCCGTCTTCCAACTGTGCCGGATAAGCAGCCGAAGGAAGTTTATAAATCATACTGCCCCAAAGGTCGGCACTGGTATTACTACTCGTATTACCACCCGGCGCACGGGTCTCCGACAAAACACCTACCAAATTCAGTTTCAGTTTGGTACTCGAAGTCAAATCAATATCCAGATTCGTACGCAAGTTGGCACGCGAATATTCGTCTTGAGTAGAATAACCATCGTTCATATACGGATTGGCTATAAACCCTTTATTGGTGGTCAGGTTTCCCATAGCATAGTAACGAAAACGTTCGGATCCACCTCGGAAACTGATATTGTAAATGTTAGTAGAAGCCACATCGCGGAATGTCTCACCTATCCAATCCACATTCGGATACAGATAGGGATACTTTCCTGAACGAAAAGCATTCAATTCATCTGCCGAATAACGGGCTGACAGACCATCATTTGCCAACGCCTCGTTAATGGCATTAGCATAAGTATAACTGTCGGCAAACTTCGGCCGGCGTGCTTGCCATTCGAATCCATGGTCGTACGAGAATTTCACTTCACGCGTATTGTATTGTCCACGTTTGGTGGTAATATTGACTACACCATTAATGCCTTTATAACCGTAAATGGCTACGGCAGAAGCGTCTTTCAATACTGTTACCGATTCTACTTCTTCAGGAGTAATATCGGTAATGTCACGCTCGATGCCATCTACCAATACCAACGGAGAGGTTGATGATAAAGTCTGCAAGCCACGTACAAAAAAAGTTGGTTCATAATTGGCGTATGTACCTGTCCCTTGCAACGTCATCAGACCTGTACCGTAACCAAAAAGTGAATTTCCAATATTTTTGGCACTCCGTTTGTTAAACTCTTCATTGTAGACAGTAGAGACCGATGACGTGGATTCCTCCAGACGCTGTGCGGTACGATAGCCGATCTCTACCACTTGGTCAGCATATTTTTCCGGTTTCCCCGGCGAAGCGATGCTGTCTGTTGTTTCCTGCGCGTAGCCCGGCATTGTGCAAAGGGCAAACAGTGCAGCAGGTATGATTAGTTTATCTTTTCTTATCATAAGTCGAATTACTTTTTAATAATTGTGTTTCGCATTACCATCCTGGGTTTTGAATCAAGCCATACCCTTTGTTCACTTCTGTCAACGGGAAAGGTGATAAATACCATTTTGCATCAAAACCATTTGTCCACCAGTAACGTACCGGATTGGATAATTCATACTTCTCATATTCAAAATGTGTAGGATAAGGTTGTGTTTTATCACCATTATACCATCCTTCTCCGGCAAATTCACCCGTACGGGAAATACGCAAGCCATGCAATTGTTTTTCAAAAATGTCTGCACGTTTATAACGAATCAAATCAAAGAAACGGGTGTCTTCCATACCCAGTTCGCAAGCACGTTCGCGGAGGATTTCTTCCAACAAGGCATCTTTATTGCCAGTCAGGTTCTTATCCGGATTGCATTCTGCCAGTCCTTTCATTCCCACACGGGCACGTACAATGTCTACTTGTGCTATGGCATCTGCCAAACGGTTGTTCTGGCACAATGCTTCTGCATATGTCAAATACATGTCAGACAGGCGTAAAACGACCCATTGTGTATAATGACGAAGCATATCCGGTCCCATCAGATATTTTATCGGTGCATATCCCGTAGCAAAAGAACCGGTTTGATTATCTGGCTCTTGTTGCGCATCGTAACCGCCAACCCAAGCCTCGAAACTACGTCCCGACATATTGCCGGTCGTCCAGTCAAGCGCAGTAGGCTGCCCGTTTACAATGGCTTCTTCATACAAACGTGGGTCACGTGTCAGGACGATGTTACTTTTTCCATCTTCACCTCCATTCGGAGAACCGGTCATGAACATCTCGTCCAAACGCCCTTCTGCAGCGGTCTTGTCCCAATCAAAGGGTGTACCGTCTGCCCATGGGAACATTTCCACATACTCTTGTGTAGGAGTATATCCACGGCGAATCCCATTTCGGCTTGCATCGGTTGTACCAAGTGGATCACCCCACTGATGCCAAATATAATTACTCGACTTAAAGGCATCATACCCAAACTGTCTGGTACTCATAAGTATCTCAGGACTATCCAATTCCGCATAAGAAGTACGATAAGCCAAGCGGTAGTCCTCCGGACGAGTTCCTTTAGACTGTACCAACGAATACCCTCCATTAGCGTTCAGTTCATTGAAAAACTCTTCACAAGCTTGCAGGCACTGTGTCCACAGTTCAGCCTTATAGCCGCCATACCAAACCAAGTGTTGTGCTTCTGCTTCCGAAGAACCGCCAGCATATGCTACATCATCATTAAAAAGCGGAGAAGCAGCAAATTGCAGGATACGACATTTCAATGCCATTGCAGCTGCGCGATTCCAACGACCGGCATTAGTTTGTGGATTATCTACTGTCCAAGGCAACACTTCTTTCGCTTCATCAAGCAATTTAATCATAAAATTAACGGTTTCTTCTACCGTTGCACGAGGCAAATCATAGCTGGCATCCGTACCGCTAAAAGAATGGTCAATAATAGGCAGACCTCCATAATGACGGAACGTATCAAAATAACGCGAAGCGATGATACACTTTGCCTGTGCTACAATGGATGCCTTTTCAGATTCTTCCATTCCAGGCACACGGTCGATGTTTTCTATGATTAAATAACCATAACGAACAGCTTGCCATACGCGGTTTTTCAAATAATCCCATTTATCTGAACGCTGACCATAATTTGACGTATGCGTTCCATAATAATAGCTGTTTACAATACCACTTGACAAATAAGTATAAATATAACAGTCCGTCAATGCTTCAGGCTTACCGACATAAGGATTGGAAGATTCACAAGGATAAGCATCGCTCGATGAATTACGGAACGGAAGACCATAATACTGAAAGGTATATAATGTATTCAAAAATTGTCTCACGTATTCCGGGCTATTGAATACTGTATCGCTGGTCACATCACCACCTGGTGCTTTCTCCAAGAAAGCACTTCCGAACTTGATATCATCCACACATGATGTGGAGACAACTGAAGTCAGAGTCAGTCCTGCGGCAACAGCGAAAAACCATTTATGTTGTTTCTTCATGATTTTATCTTTTTATTAAGGGTTAAAAACCAAGTTTCAAGCTCAGCGAAAAAGTACGAGTTAACGGATAAGTCGGCTGGTTGCTGGCTCTTGATTCCGGGTCACCCCACTTATACGGAGTAAAGGTCAGCAGGTTGTATCCGCTGAATGCCAGTTGGCAAGTGCTCAGCTTTAGCCGTTCCATCAAAGGGAAATGGAAATTATAAGCAATCTGCAGGTTCTTCAGACGCAGATACTTGGCATCCTTTTCCCATAGATTTGAATCCTGATAGTTGTTCGAATCACCATTATCGAAAGTAGCACGCGGATATTCGGCATCCGGATCTGGATTTGCCGTTGTCCATGTATTTTCTACTTGAGCTACCAACAAACCTCCCTGATTGGCATTGTTGCGGTCGGTAAACGGCTTACGGAAAATACTTGAGATGCTGCGGCTTACGTTCCAGGCACCCGTCCATTGCATGGAGAAATCAAAGTTCTTCCAGCTAAATCCGAGATTTAGACCTGCCATGTATTCGGGGTCATCGGTATAGCCTAAATCACGCGTCTTGTCATCAGGGGTAATCGCACCATCCCCATCCAAGTCTACATATACACAGTCACCATTCTTCAACTCTACCAATTGGGTCGGCATTTCTGTTCCAAACACTTCCCGGTAATGAGCCGGAGTGGTATTCTCATCGTAGTATTCGAAGAATTGGTATTGCAAGCGCGAACCGATACGGTGTCCTTTTGAATATTGATATTCTTGGTTCAACGGAGCTTCCTTGCGTTCAATAATCTTGTTTTGATTGTACATCAGGTTCAAGTTGACAAAATAACGGAAGTCATCGCCAATGCGGTCATTCCATTTTAAAGAAATTTCCCAACCCCAGCTGTCTACTTTACCAAGATTTGCCATCGGCAAAGTGAAACCCAATACCGAAGGAGCCGTACCGTCGCTCAGCAAGATATTGGTTCGTTTCTCCTTATAATAATCGAAACTACCTTGCAAACGGTCGTTTAAGAAATACATATCTACACCATAGTTCTGTTTCAACGATTTTTCCCAAGTTACATCAGGATTATTTTTGGCTGCCTCATACGCACCTGGACTTACTGTTGCATTATTAATACCAAAAAGATAACTATAACCACCATTTAAATTCGATGCTGTTGTATTATTTACGTAATATGGGTCGGCTGTGTACATGAAACGGCTACCACCAATCTTATCGTTACCTACCAGACCAATGGTGTATCTCAGTTTCATAAAACCGATAAACGGTTTGATGGGTTTCCAGAACTTTTCTTCACTGACGACCCATCCGAAAGAACCTGCCGGGAAAGTACCGAAACGTTTGTCTGGAGCAAAGTTTTCCGAACCGTTGTAACCGATATTGAACTCAGCCATATAACGGCTTTTCCAGTCATAGGTAGCACGTCCTACCAAACCTACATAGCCTTGTGGAATAGATGAGAACTCAGTCGGATAATATGTCTTCGATTGGTTGTACAGTGCCAAAGCTGTCACGTGGTGATTACCAAACGTACGGTCATAATTGAAAGCAGCTTCCATATACCAGTTACGTGACTTCGCAGGGTCGACATCTTGGTATTTCAATTGCGAATTTGTACCGCTTTTCTTATATACAATGGTACCATCGTCTTGCAAAACCGGTGTATAAGTTGCTATACTTGCCGTAGCGCGTGTATACGATGTAAAACCACTGTTGTAAGAACCTTTGACTCTAAAGCTCAATCCTTTGGTAATGAAATCCAGTTTTTGGCTTAATTGCAAATCGGCATTCAATGTATTGTTGCTGGTCTGCATAAAACCTGCGCCATAATATGCCATACCTGTACCTCCGGTAAACGGCAATCCATATTCGGTGGTAGTATATACCAACTTGTCATCTACCAATCCCGGACTAGAGAACGGAGTTGCATAATACATCTCCAATAGCATACCAGCACTTCCTTGTCCCGTATAAGGTTTCCAGGCGTTGTTTACGTTTCCGGCAATGTTCATTGATACGGTGGTTGTCTTGGTTACATCGATATCCAGATTCGAACGATAGTTGAAACGTTTGTACTGATACGAAAGGTCGTAAGGCAAATCAAAACCGTTAAACAGACCTCCTTGTGTATAAGCACCTGCTGATACGAAGTAACGGATACGGTCGGTACCTCCCGAAATATTTACATTATGCTGGGTCTGCAACGTCATGTCCTTCAAACAGTAATCTACCCAGTTTGTGTTCGGGAAGCGGATCGGATCACTTCCTGTACGGAATTTCTCGATTACATCCGGTTGGAACATCAGTTGGTCTTCTGTATATTCGGGATGGTCATTCAGCTGCATCTGATTATAAAAGGTAGCATACTGGTATGAATTAGCCAACTCAAGTGTCTTAGTCGGCGCAATGATACTTGCCGAGGTAGAGAATGAAATCTTCGCTTTTCCTTCTTTACCACGTTTGGTAGTAATCAATACGACACCATTGGCACCACGCACACCGAATACCGCTGTAGCCGAAGCGTCTTTCAAGATGGTGATGCTTTCGATTTCGTTCGGGTCGATGTCGTTCATACTACGCTCTACACCATCCACCTGGATTAACGGTGCTGAGTTTTCCCATGTAGCCTGACCACGAACGAAGATGCTGGCAGCATCGTCACCCGGTTCACCTGAGTATTGCACGGTGGTTAAACCGGCAAGTTGTCCAGACAACATATTCGATACAGAACCGGTGGGCGACTTAAGCAAGTCATCACCTTTCACGCTGGAGATAGCACCTGTCACGGTCACTTTCTTCTGTGTACCATACGCTACGACCTCCACTTCACCCAACATCTGTGAGTCATCTTCCATTGTTACCCGCATTCCTTCTTTAGCCACCACTGTTACAGTAGCATAACCAATAAAGGAGATTTGCAGTTTAGTACCCGGTTTAACATTTAACTGGAACTTTCCGTCCAAGTCCGTGATGGTACCCGTACTGGTTCCTTCCACCATTACACTTGCTCCAATCACTGGTTCACCTGCACTGTCATACACAGAACCTGTAATCATGCCTTGCTGTTGAGAAGCAGCTGCCGCATGAAGAGATTGGAAGCCTAAGGCCGGAGATACAGCCGTTACTGTACACAAAAGTGCAAACGGCAAAACCCCCTTTTCTAGAAACTTTTTCTTTCTCATGTTATTAAGTTAATTAGTGTTGTGATTAAGATTATAATAAACAAAGGTATTGCCTTTCAAGGCCCGGCAATCATCACTTTACATATCCATTTTTTATATGTTGTTTTCATCTGTTTCTTATCTTTATTAACAAAAGATTTATAAGACGCAAAGAACCACAAAAAAGGTGAATTTTAAAATGGAAAATCGTGTATAATAATGGAAATTTTTATCTATCTTACTTGGGAAAGGAGAAAAAATGCAGTTCTTATCACGATTCTTCCCTAAAAAGGGAAAAAAAGGCTTTTTATAAGTTTTTTATCCGATAAAATAAGCTATTGGGAAAAACATGCCTTAGGTTGTCATTTCAAGGTTAAATAAAGTTATCCTTTCTTCTATTACTGTAGCAAAAATATTTTATAAATGCCTGCCATCAGCCAATCCAACCGCGTTGAAAACGCAATAGTACTGCATTCGCCAATGCAGTATATATTCATTTTTCAGGGGTATGTATTGACTGTTGGCAGACATTTAGAAACAGTTCTCCCAATGTCTTTCGCAATACCGGATGCAATGTTTCACTGGCTATCTCCACCAAAGGTTTCATAACAAACTCACGTTCGATCATTAAGGGATGTGGCAGGACCAGTTCTGGTGTATACAAGATTACATCATCGTATAACAGCAGGTCTATATCAATCAAACGGTCATGATACACTCCTCCGACCGATTTTTGGGTACGCCCCAATGTGCGTTCGATTTCTTGGGTCCGGTGCAAGACTTCCATTGGAGGTAAAATGGTTTCCACACATGCCGCTGCATTTAGAAATTTATGTTCGGAAGCGAACCCCCATGGAGCAGTTTCATAAAAAGAAGATAGGGAAATCACTTTCCCTATCTCGTCATTTATCAGTCTGGCAGCAGTACGTAGATTGGTTGCTTTGTCTCCCAAATTCGTACCCAGTCCCAAATAGACATTTGCCATCCTTTATCGAATTACTTGTTCAATATCAGCATCGCATCGCCATAAGTGCCGAAACGATAATCTTCTTTCAACGCCTCTTGATAAGCATCCATTACCAGCTCATATCCTCCATACGAACATACCAGCATCAGCATGGTAGACAAAGGCATGTGGAAATTGGTCACCATTGCATCGGGCAATACGAAATCGTAGGGCGGGAAAATGAACTTGTTGGTCCAGCCCTCATATTCTTTGAGATGTCCGTCTGTGCCTGTAGCCGTTTCGATGGCCCGCATCACGCTGGTACCTACCGCGCATACCTTGTGTCCGCTATCCTTTGCTTCATTTACAATACGGCAAGCCTCGGATTTGATGAACATTTGTTCCGAATCCATCTTGTGCTTGGTCAGGTCTTCCACATCAATGTCGCGAAAACATCCCAATCCGCAGTGCATGGTAATAAATGCCAAGTTGATACCTTTGATTTCCATACGTTTCATCAGCTCGCGGCTGAAGTGGAGTCCTGCAGCTGGTACGGTTACAGCCCCTTCATACTTGGCATAGATGGTTTGAAAACGTTCGGTGTCTTCCGGTTCTGCCGGACGACGGATAAAAGGAGGAAGAGGCGGCTCGCCCAATGCATAGAGAGCCTTCTTAAATTCATCATGCGGACCATCATAAAGGAAACGAAGGGTTCGTCCACGTGACGTGGTATTGTCTATTACCTCGGCCACCATTGAATCATCATCGCCGAAATACAACTTATTTCCGATACGTATTTTACGTGCAGGATCCACCAGTACGTCCCATAGGCGGAGTTCTTCGTTCAATTCGCGCAACAAAAAGACTTCAATGCGCGCCCCTGTCTTTTCCTTGTTTCCATACAAACGGGCAGGGAATACTTTCGTGTCGTTAAAAATGAATGCATCCTGATCATCAAAATAGTTCAGGATGTCCTTGAATATAACATGTTCTATCTGACCAGTAGACTTGTGTACTACCATCAGCCGGGACTCGTCTCTGTACTTCACCGGATGCAAAGCAATCTTTTCTTCCGGTAACTTGAATTTGAATTGTGACAGTTTCATCTTCTTCTCCTTTCCTTATATTATTATTCCAGATGCCAAGCGGCTTTGTTGAACGGGTACAGGCTTTCAGATATTTTCAGCTCCTTTAACCGGTAAGGAGCTATATTCCCATCCTATTCGAACATTCCGCCAACCAGGTACTTAAACTTAGTCAACTATTACATCCTGCTGGTTCAGCCAGCTTTCAAAATCTTCTACTTTCATACAATTTTCCAAGGTCACTTCACCCACGCGAGTACGACACAACGCAGTCAGGTGTGCCCCACTGTGTAATGCTTCCCCGATGTCGCGTGCCAATGCGCGGATATATGTACCTTTGCTACAGACCACGCGTATCTTTATTTCGGGTAGTGCACATTCCAGCAATTCAATCTCATCGATAACCAACGTCTTGGGCTTCAGTTGTACTTCATCACCTTTACGCGCCAGTTCGTAAGCACGCTTCCCATCTACCTTGCATGCAGAAAATGCCGGAGGCACCTGCTCTATAGCACCCACAAAGCGCTGCAATGTTTCTTCCACCAACTCACGGGTAATGTGTCCGGTAGGATACGTGGCGTCTATCTCTTTTTCCAAATCATACGACGGCGTGGTGGCTCCCAACTGTAGGGTCGCCACATATTCTTTCGTATGGTATTGGAATTCTTCGATACGCTTTGTTGCTTTTCCTGTACAGACAATCATCACCCCAGTTGCCAAGGGGTCGAGTGTCCCGGCATGTCCCACTTTTATTTTTTTCACTCCCAGCTTGCGGCTGACGTGATACCTTATTTTATTGACAAGCGCAAACGATGTCCATCGGTACGGCTTATCAAAATACAACACCTCTCCTTCTTTAAAGTTCATCAAGCAAGTTCCAAATTATATCCTAAAGCTGTCATTATCAAAATTACTCCTCCCACAATGATACGATACCATCCGAAAGCTGCAAATCCGTATTTCGTCACAAAGCTGATGAAGAACTTGATGGCGAGCATTGCTACGACAAATGCGACTACATTGCCTACAATCAGCGCCTCCATATTTGCCGTGATGATTTCTGTACCACCGTCCATAAACAGTTTCAGCATCTTGTAGACCGTGGCGGCAAACATGGTAGGTACGGCAAGAAAGAAAGAAAACTCGGCAGCAGCCTTACGGGTAAGCTTCTGTGCCATACCGCCTACAATGGTGGCCATCGAACGCGATACGCCCGGAATCATTGAAATGCACTGGAACAGTCCGATACAAAAAGCACGTTTCTCGGTCAGTTCAGTCGTTTCGCTTCCATTTCCGAACAATTTGTCGCAAAACAGCATAAACACGCCTCCTACAATCAACATTACCGCAACCACAATCACACTTTCCAGCATAGCATCGATCATATCACTGAACAACAGACCTAATACAGCTGCAGGAATGAAGGCAACCAACAATTTCCAATAAAAATCGTACTTATGCAGGAAACGTTTCAGCGTTGAAGCCCCTTCGGGAGCCGGTTTATGATTCAGACGGAAAAAACGTTTCCAATACAAACATACCACCGAAAGAATAGCTCCAAACTGGATGATAAACGTAAATGCTTTCACAAATTCGGTACTCTCTACCCCCAGCACATTTTGTGCTATAATCATATGCCCTGTCGATGAGACAGGTAAAAACTCGGTCAACCCTTCAACAATCGCTATTATGATTGTTTGCAATAAATTCAAATCTCCTTCCATTATTTATTGATAATTTGACAATCAGCTATTTATTATTTATGCCAATCAGGAGTTGAAAGGGAGTTAGAAACAGTTATCGCCCGCCAGGCGGACTGGAAATTAAAGTGATAACTCCTGTGAAACATAACTACTTTTAATTCCTGATTCACATTATATTTAGTTGTCTATTTGCAAATAGCAAGCCGAAGTAGTAACAAACTTATCCTTTCGGTTTGCGCAATATACCATAAATCATTGCGATAAATCCTATAAAGCAAACTACCGGTGCCACCTTGATACGTCGCGCACTGAAAATGTCCGGTTCGAATGTAGTTTCGGTAGAACCCGGTCCTGACATCAGCAAGAAACCGATGATGATTACTACCATCCCTCCTGCCAATAACAGGAAGTTTGTCTTGTCAAAAGCAAATTTTCTTCTATCCATAATTTGTTCTTTTATAGAAATAATAAAGAAACCTGAAGAGTGGAAAAAGTTGGAGACCAATGGAAATGGCATGAAACTTACACTCTCCTTAATTTCTTTACCTTCTCCTAATTATAATATAGTTCATTGGTCTTCATCCGCAAATAACGGTTAATGGAAATCCATGCACAAAATGTCGTTATCACTACCCCGAACAAGAATACCGCCCCCATCACCACCAACATTACCCCAGGGGTTATTACCGCCAGCAAATCGGGTTCATATCGTACCAGTGCATACGCTGCTGCAACCAGTATCCCGTCGGCTATCACTCCAGCCAGGATACCTACCCATACATTACGTACCAAAAAAGGACGACGGATAAAAGCCCAGCTTGCTCCTACCAGTTTCATGGTATTGATAAGAAAACGTTTGGAATAAATGGTAAGCCTGATGGTATTGTTTATCAATGCAAATGATATCAGCGTAAGCAGGGCAGCAAGCCCTAGCAATACCACACTGATTTTACGGATGTTACGGTTGACCGCATCCAGCAGGTCTTGTGGATAATTGATTTCGATGACACCCTTTTCCGAAAGAATTTCGTCCTTTATCCAGGCAATGCTGTCCGAATTGGCATACTCCGCATTCAGCTTTACTTCGATAGAAGCCGTAAACGGATTGTAACCTAAAAACTCAGCTGGGTCGGTTCCCATAGCTTCCGATTGCTCCTGCAATGCCTGTTTCTTTGAAATATAATCGGTTTGCTTTACGTAAGGCTTGGCGTTCAGCCTGTTCCGGAACTGTAATATGTCGGGGTCTTTCATATCATCACTTATCAATACAGAGAAAGCTATATTCTCGCGTACATATACAGATAAGTTGTTTGCTGCCAGCACGAAGAAACCCACCGTTCCCAGCAACAACAGGACCAACATGGTGCTGATGCTGGAGGTAATGAACTGCATATCTATCAATGCTCCCGATTTTTTGCTCATGCCTTCACTTTTTTCTGAAACACATATATCATCGAACTGCTCCGTTCCTTTTTCACTAATGAAGCCAGACCGGCTTCCATTCCTTTCAGCATCCCTTTTACGAAAGGAAAACTGCTTTTCCGATACTTTTCCGAAAGCATTGATACGTAAAATGCATCAAACGGCATCGGATGACGTTCGGTCAAGATGAACCCATGCTTGGCTCCGAACTGCTGTATGACAGACGGAGCAAAGTGCCACAAATGACGCGGCACATCATATGCCGCCCACATTTCCTTATAAAAACGGGCGTCAAACGAAGTTGGGTTAGGTACAGCTACAACCAGAATACCCCGGTCGCTCAGCAGGGAATAAATCCTCTCCCACGTTTCATTTAAATTCTGCAGGTGCTCCATTACGTGCCATAATGTCACCACGTCAAATGAACCGGTTTCGTATGCCGGCAAAGCTTCAGGAGCATTCACTTCCAATCCGAAATGTTCACGCGCAAAAACTCTTGCCTGCGGACTTTTCTCGATAGCCGAAACCCGCCATCCGCGTCCAGACATAAAGTGAGGAAAATACCCTGTTCCTGTGCCGATGTCAAGCAAACGCCCCCGGCTCAGTCCGCAACACCGTTTGATAAGTCGTGCCTTACGGCGCAACATGTATTGACGCACACAATGGTACAACCGGTTAGCAAGTCCCTTGCGCGTATCGGTATGCGAAATATAATCGGGCGACTCGTAATAACGTCCTATCTCACTTTCATCGGGCACATCCTGCGTGAAAAGGAATCCGCACGATGCACACCGACAAATGTCGAACGGTTCATTTGTGGCATAGTGATCGGTACAAGTCATCACCTTCTCCAGTTGGTCTTTGCCGCATAACGGGCACGTATCTATATGCAGTCTGTTCACTTTATTCCCTAATTTGGTGCAAAATAACAAATAAATCGGGTACGAATACCTATCTGTTAAGCTTCTTTAAGGATATTGGGAAAAAGCGGAAAACATTTGTCTGGCCTACTCAGTCTGCACAGTTTTCTTCCGGCATCTTGTTTTCGGGCTTTTCGATGCCGTCTGCCGTGGCTCGTTCTTCCATAGTTGAACCGAGCCAGTACGGGACAAGTGCCCGGCATTATCCTCTTTTACAACATCTACGATGCTTTCGTGCCTTTCCGCTTTTCCTTTCGCAACACGAAGCCTATCCATGCGATGCCCAATCCGACCGCACTGAAGAACCCGTGCAAGCAGCCTTCATGTACGGGGAAACGTACCTCGCGCACATATTCCGGATTGTAAAGCAAGGCAATCTCCCCTCCTTCGCGCATGCCGAACGTCAGATAGACTTCCTTTGAGGTGTACATCTCGCCGAACTCCACCGTTTCGTAGCGCACGTCGACACGATGTTCCCACCGCATCTTGCGGTACTTGTACACCCGTTCCGACTTTATCCGTTCCACTACTCCGCGGGCAGGATTCCAGTCTTTCACTATCATGCCCAGCGAAATGAAGCCGCCTATTCCCAGCGCCAGCATCACAAAGCCGATAAGGAAACAGGCTACGTAAGCCATATCATGAGATTTCATAAAGCCTCTTGTTCGTTTACATTCACGAGGGTAAATATAAACAAAAGTACACACATAAGCAAACATGTGCATAAAGATATTGTCAAAATACCAACAACCTGCCAATCCCTTTCCGCACAAGGCTATACACATCCGGCAAAGCAAGCAGTTATTTCAAGTATTTTAACTGGTAAGAACTATAGTTTCACCATGATAAAACTGCCGTTTTAACCTGTTAAAACTCCCTGAAACTACAGCTTCCTTATGCAACACATGCTTCTGAAGCATGCATAAGAAGCAATTTATCCACACATTCCACTTGACGTTATCCACAAGCTATAAACACCTATAAGAAGGTTTCAACAAGTTTTTCAACTATTTATTTACCATTTATCAACAAAATTCTTAACCGATAGAAACGCTTGTCTTCTATATTTTTGTATCTTTGTACTGATGAGAAACCGAAACTGAAAAACCGCAAAACAATGATGCAACAATCTTCAGTGAACTGACCGGTATTCTCGTTTCTTTCCCTCACTTCAAACTCTTCCGCCCTTCATTCGTTGCAAATAAAGGATTTCTTTGTATCTTTGCGCAGCTTATAATATAAGGTGTAAAATCAAAATCACAACACAATATCATCATGGAATATAATTTCAGAGAGATCGAAAAGAAATGGCAACAGAAGTGGGTGGAACAGAAAACCTACCAGGTTACCGAAGACGAATCGAAACAGAAGTTCTACGTGCTGAACATGTTCCCTTATCCTTCGGGAGCGGGACTTCACGTAGGCCATCCGCTGGGATACATCGCCAGCGACATCTACGCAAGATACAAACGCCTGCAAGGCTTCAATGTGCTGAACCCGATGGGATACGATGCCTACGGGCTTCCGGCGGAACAATACGCCATCCAGACCGGGCAGCATCCTGCCATCACAACCCAGAACAATATCAACCGCTACCGCGAGCAGCTGGACAAGATAGGATTCTCGTTCGACTGGGACCGCGAAGTGCGTACCTGCGACCCTAAGTATTACCACTGGACGCAATGGGCTTTCCAGAAAATGTTCAACAGCTTCTATTGCAACACCTGCGGCAAGGCACAACCCATCGAAAAACTGATAGAGCACTTCGAAAAGCAGGGTACCGAAGGGCTGGACGCAGCTTGCTCGGAAGAACTGAGCTTCAGCGCCGACGAATGGAAGGCAATGAGCGAAAAGCAGCAACAGGAAACGCTGATGAACTATCGCATCGCCTACCTGGGCGAAACCATGGTAAACTGGTGCCCGCAACTGGGTACGGTGCTGGCAAACGATGAAGTGGTAGACGGTGTAAGCGAACGCGGAGGCTATCCCGTAGTGCAGAAGAAGATGCGCCAGTGGTGCCTGCGTGTGTCGGCATACGCAGGACGCTTGCTTGACGGACTGGACCACATCGACTGGACCGACTCTTTGAAAGAAACCCAACGCAACTGGATAGGCCGTTCGGAAGGTACGGAAGTGCGGTTCAAAGTGAAAGACCGTGACCTCGAATTTACCATCTTCACCACCCGTGCCGATACGATGTTCGGCGTGACCTTCATGGTACTGGCTCCCGAAAGCGAACTGGTTCCGCAAGTCACTACCGACGGACAGCGTGCCGAAGTGGAAGCTTATCTGGACCGCACCAAGAAACGTACCGAACGTGAACGCATCGCCGACCGCCGTGTAACGGGCGTATTCAGCGGCTCGTATGCCATCAATCCTTTCACGGGCGATGCCGTACCTATCTGGATAAGCGACTATGTATTGGCTGGCTACGGAACCGGAGCCATTATGGCGGTACCGGCACACGATAGCCGCGACTATGCTTTTGCCAAGCATTTCAACCTCCCCATCGTTCCGCTGGTAGAAGGATGTGACGTAAGCGAAGAAAGCTTCGATGCCAAGGAAGGTATCGTATGCAACTCGCCGAAAGCCGGTGTAACGCCTTATTGCGACTTGAACCTGAACGGCCTGACCATTAAGGAAGCCATCGCCGCTACCAAGGAATATGTAAAAGCACACCACTTGGGACGTGTAAAGGTGAACTACCGACTGCGCGACGCTATCTTCTCGCGCCAGCGTTATTGGGGCGAACCGTTCCCGGTATATTACAAGGACGGCATGCCTTACATGATTGACGAAAACAAGCTTCCGCTGGAATTGCCCGAGGTAGACAAGTTCTTGCCTACCGAAACTGGCGAGCCTCCATTGGGACACGCTACAAAATGGGCTTGGGATGTAGAGAAAGGCGAAGTAGTAGAGAATACGAAGATAGACAACGTGCATGTATTCCCGCTCGAACTGAATACCATGCCGGGCTTTGCCGGTTCGAGTGCCTATTACCTGCGCTACATGGACCCGCACAACGATAAAGCACTGGTATCGGAAAAGGCAGACCGCTACTGGCAGAACGTAGACCTCTACGTAGGCGGTACCGAACATGCTACGGGGCACCTTATCTATTCCCGTTTCTGGAACAAGTTCCTGTTCGACCTCGGTGTAAGTGTCAAGGAAGAACCGTTCCAGAAACTGGTGAACCAAGGCATGATTCAGGGACGGAGCAACTTCGTATACCGCATCAAGGATACCAACACCTTCGTCTCTCTCGGCCTGAAAGACCAATACGACGTGACACCTTTACACGTAGACGTGAATATCGTGACCAATGACGTGCTCGACATCGAAGCCTTCAAGAACTGGCGTCCCGAATATCACGATGCCGAATTCATCCTCGAAGACGGCAAGTACATCTGCGGCTGGGCGGTAGAGAAGATGAGCAAGTCGATGTACAACGTGGTGAACCCCGACATGATTGTCGAGAAATACGGAGCCGACACCCTGCGTATGTACGAAATGTTCCTTGGTCCGGTAGAGCAGTCGAAACCTTGGGACACGAACGGCATCGACGGTGTGCACCGCTTCCTGAAGAAACTCTGGAACCTGTTCTACGGGCGTCAGGGCGAGTTCCTGCCTGCGGAAGGCGAAGCTACGAAAGAAGAACTGAAGTCTATCCATAAACTGATAAAGAAAGTTACGGGCGACATCGAGGTCTTCTCATACAATACCTCTATCAGTGCCTTCATGATTTGTGTCAATGAACTGACTGCGCTGAAGAGCCGCAACAAGGCAGTGCTGACCGACCTCGTCATCCTGCTTGCTCCCTTCGCGCCTCACCTTGCCGAAGAGCTTTGGGAAGCGTTGGGACACGGCACCACCGTATGCGATGCCCAATGGCCTGCATGGAACGAAGACTACCTGAAGGAAGACACGGTGAAATATACCATCTCTTTCAACGGGAAAGCACGTTTCACCATGGAATTCCCTGCGGATGCCGACAACGACATCATACAGGCAGCGGTAATGGCGGAAGAGCAGTCTCAGAAATGGATTGAAGGCAAGACTCCGAAGAAGGTCATCATCGTGCCGAAGAAAATCGTCAATATCGTGTTATAAATAAAAGAAACGCAGATTAACGCAGATTTTCGCAGATTAAAAATAAAAAAATCTGCGTCAATCCGCGTTAATCTGCGTTTAAACCAATTATCTATGGAGTTAGCATTAATCAAGAAGATAAGCCGCGAGTCGAAAGATTACCTTGCCATTACTTTCGGGCTGGTACTCTACGCGCTGGGCTGGGCGATGTTCCTGCTCCCCTACCAGATTACGACGGGAGGCGTGACGGGTATTTCCGCCATTATCTATTACGCCACAGGAGTAGAGATACAAGTATCCTACTTCATTATCAATGCCATATTCTTAGGCTTTGCCCTGAAAATACTGGGACCGAAGTTCAGTGTAAAGACCGTATATGCCATCTTTATGCTGACCTTCCTGCTCTGGCTCTTCCAGTGGCTGCTGAAAGACGATTCCGGACACCTGCCCCAACTCCTCGGACCGGGACAAGACTTCATGGCATGTGTCATCGGAGCCGGCATGCTTGGATTCAGTATCGGCATCGTGTTCTGCAACAACGGAAGCACGGGCGGCACCGACATCATCGCCTGGATTATCAATAAATACAAGGACGTGACGCTGGGACGCATGATGATGTATTGCGACATCGTCATCATCTCGTCGTGCTATTTCATCTTCCACGACTGGCGGCGCGTGCTCTTCGGCTTCTGCGTGCTCTTCATCATGAGCATCGTGATTGATTATGTCATCAACAGCGCACGCCAGTCGGTGCAGTTCCTCATCTTTTCGCGCAAGTACGAAGAGATAGCCGAAGGCATCTCCACCCGGATAGACCGCGGTGTCACCCTGCTTGACGGGCAAGGATGGTACAGCAAACAGAATATCAAGGTAGTAGTGGTACTGGCAAAAAAGACCCAGTCGCTCGACATCTTCCGCCTCGTGAAAGACATCGACCCCAACGCTTTCATCTCGCAAAGCAACGTCGTAGGCGTATACGGAGAAGGATTCGACAAGCTGAAAGTGAAATAAAGGAGTTAAGAAGTTAAGGAGTTAAGTCAATAGTTTTGTTTGTGATTTGTTATCTAAAGTATTGGCTTAACTTCTTAACTCCTTAACTTCTTAACTCCTAAAAAATAAACCCACCAACGCAATGAAAAAGAAACTCGTTTTTGCAACCAACAACGCGCATAAGCTCGAAGAGATACGCGCCATCCTCGGCGACAAACTGGAGATATTGAGCCTGAACGACATCGATTGTCACGCCGATATTCCTGAAACCGCCGATACCCTCGAAGGAAACGCCCGCCTGAAAGCCGGATACATCTACCAGAACTACGGCATGGATTGCTTTGCCGACGATACGGGACTGGAAGTGGAAGCCCTCGGCGGCGCACCGGGCATCTATTCGGCACGCTATGCCGGAGGCGAAGGACATGACTCGGAAGCCAACATGCGCAAATTGCTTTCCGAAATGGAAGGAAAGGAAAACCGCCGTGCCCGCTTCCGCACCGCCATCTGCCTCATCGAAAGCGGCAAGGAGCACCTATTCGAAGGCATCGTGCAGGGCAACATCATCGAAGCACGCCGCGGCACCGCAGGCTTCGGCTACGACCCCGTCTTCCAGCCCGAAGGCTACACCGAAACATTTGCCGAAATGGGAAACGAAGAGAAGAATAAAATCAGCCACCGTGCCCGTGCCGTGCAGCAGCTGGTGGAATACTTACGCTCTGAAAACTAAAATGCGGCACCGATGTAGATGTGTCAATCGCTTCTTGACACCCAATTCCTCCATCGGTGCGCTATCTTTATTAGTGAAGCCTCAGTGGGAATGCAAAGATTCATACAGACATGATAACGAATGGCATTTCACAATACAATCCCTGAACAACACGGTAATAGGACAATCAAGTTATAGGATGAAAAGCGTATGTCTGTTTCTGATAAAATGAAGCCTCCTGTTCGCTTCATGCGAACAGATGGGCTACTACAATAACGGGGGAATGAGCATCACCACAATATTCTGCGACCGTGTTATTCGAATACTTTGAATGTGTAGCCTTGTGCCAACAGCCATTCGATAGCACGGGGTAAGGCATACTTCAGACGCGGCTCAGACTTGATAGAGTCGTGGAAAGTGATGATGGAACCGTTTCGGACATATTTTTTGACCTTGGCAAGCACTTGCGGACCGGTAAGACGCTTGCTGTAGTCACGGGTGACAAGATCCCACATCACGATGCGGTATTTCTTTTTCAATACATGATATTGTACCCAGCGCATGTGGCCGTGAGGAGGACGGAAAAGATCTGTATGCAGGTATTCATTTGCCTTGTCGGTATTTGCCAGATAATTCTGGCTCAGATATTCGAAGCCTCGAATATGATTGAAAGTATGGTTCCCGATACGATGGCCTCGTTCTACTACCATACGGAATTCTTCAGGGTGCTTACGTACGTTATCACCCACCATAAAAAAGGTAGCCTTGATGTTATATTTGTCTAATAAGTCGAGTACCCAAGGTGTGATGTTGGGGATAGGCCCATCATCGAAAGTCAGATAAACAGCTTTTTCATTTTTATCCATACGCCATAAAGCACGTGGATAAATCCATCGAAGCAATAAGGGAGGTTGTTCGATAAGCATAACAGTATTTTGAAAGTAATTAATAGTCAACAATGAATAGTATATAACAGGCTTGTTGCATAACTGTTGCTAACTATTCATTGTTAACTGTTAATTGTTAACTATAAACTATTCATGAGCCGGATTAGCTTTTCCTATACGGTTTTCCAGCAAGCCATATAGCTGGTCGAACTGATGACGGTAGCTAGTTGCCGATTCAAGTGGTTTACCGTTTTCATCCTTCAACTTTTCAAGCGCTTTGCAGACATCGTCTAAGATGGTATAGTGGCGTATGCACTCTTCGTACGAACTGGCCAAACGTATATCGTCAAGGCTCATATACCAAGCAGCATATTCTACCGAATTTTGCGCTAACTGGCAGAGGATATTTTCTGCTTTCCCAGTTTCACCCAGTTTTGCGTAATCATCCGCCATTTCTTTCGAACTGCTGTAGATGTAGTCATGGCGCACCGTAGTGCTCGGAATCACTTTTTCGCAATAATCAAGAACTTCCAATGCCTTGTCCTTCTTGCCTTCTTTTATCAATTGGGAAGCCAATTGAACGAACATACGGCGGTGCGTATCGCACATACGGAGCACGGTTTCATCCAAATAGATATCCGGATTATCAATGCCGCCGAATTTGAACTTGTGCATCAGGTTATCGTACATCTTTTCCGAATCAATACGCCGTCCTAGTTTGGCGTTGTCGAACGGAGTGATGCGGTATGCCAAACCTTCTTGCAGGAAGTTATTAGTCAGGTTCAGATGATTTTCCTGACCTACGGTAATCGCCATATACATCGGACGTTCCCAGTTGGTATTGGCAAGCATTTCCAGCATCATCAGTTCGCTTTTGTATAGTACGCGTTTGCCTTTCAGTGAGATGTGCATATAATCAGGAATCGAATCGGGAGTAAGCATACCCGAACGTTTGATTGCTTCTTTGTCCAGCTTGATGACAATGCTGTCCGTCGGAATCATTTGCAAGCCTTCCTTCGGCGAACGTACCCAATATTTCAGGATATTCTTCAGTTCGTATGGATTGTCACCGAACTCTTTCTTCGCTTCTTCGGGATATTGCTTGTAATAATTGTTGATAGTTTCCATTGCATCGGGACGTACATAAACTGCTTCGTTGTGTCCTTGTACGTAGTCGATACGCTCCCAGTCTATAGGAACGGAAGGCGAGTCGTATGCCGGACGACGCATTTGGTCGATGTACCAATCGGTCTGCAGATAGCTCAAGTTGCATACACGCACATCCGTACGGAAACCTTCGGTCTCTTGATTGTACCACAAGGGGAATGTGTCATTGTCACCGTTGGTGAAAATTATCGGTTTACCATCGGTTTGCACGGAATTTAAATAGTTTTGTCCGAAGTCGCGGCACGTATAACGTCCGCTCCGGTCGTGGTCATCCCATGTCTGGCTTACCATTTGTAAAGGAACAAGCAGACATACCACGCTGGCAAGAATAGCTGATGGTTTCTCGCCTAACTTCTTCTTTAGCCATTCGGCGATAGCTGCTACTCCCAGACCTATCCAGATGGCAAAAGCATAGAAGGAAGCTGCATATGCATAGTCACGTTCACGTGGTTGTTGCGGTGTCTGGTTCAGGTAAAGCACAATGGCAAGTCCCGTCATAAAGAACAGGAAAAATACAATCCAGAACTGCTGGATGCCCCGTTCGCCCCGATAGGCTTGCCAGAACAAGCCGATTAGTCCCAGTATCAAAGGCAAACAATAAAACACGTTGTGCCCCTTATTATTTTTCAAATCGCTTGGCAATAAAGTTTGGTCACCCACCAACATCTTGTCGATGAACGAAATACCGGTAATCCAGTTGCCGTGCTCGATTTCGCCCTGACCTTGAATATCGTTCTGCCGTCCGGCGAAGTTCCACATAAAGTAACGCCAATACATATAATTCAACTGGTAGATGAAGAAGAACTTGATGTTATCCCATTGGGTAGGTATCTTCACCATCAGCATTTCCCCACACTGGTCGTATGGGACCTGACGACCTTCTACACCTCCTAACCAACTTTCGTAGGCCGCTGCATGATCCGAACTATACATGCGAGGGAATATCATGTTTTGTGCATACTTGTATTCGCTCTTGTGGCGTACGATTTCATAACTGTCTTTCTCGTCCGGACGCTCTTTTTCTTTACGCTGATAGACAGGTGCACCTTCTGTCATGGCATATACACAGCCCCCATCGACTTCTTCGAGTGCCATTTTCGAAGCATACGTCTGTCCGTAGAAAAGTGGGCGCGTACCGTATTGTTCACGTCCCAAGTATTCGCCCAAGGTAAAAATGTCTTCAGGCGAATTCTGATCCATCGGCGTATTTGCCGATGAACGGATAACGATAACGGCGTATGAAGAATATCCCACCACCATCATCATCATGCAAAGCAAGGAAGTATTAAGCGTGCGGGCACTGACTTGATATTTTTCAGGAAGTTTGGCAAACAGGTACAATGCCAGAACCGCCAGTACGATAATGCCGATAAGCACACTGCTCCATCCATGTCCGTAGAAGGGGATACCCAACAATCCTACAGTGGTAAGGAAAGAAATGTTCATCCGTTTCCGGCTACGTACGGTATAGCTTTCGTATACACCCCATATAAGGCTGGCCGCCAAAAGGATGATATAAATAATAAGTCCGGTATTGAACGAGAATCCCAAACTGTTGACAAACAGCAGTTCGAACCAACCACCTATTTTCACGATGCCCGGTACGATACCATAAAGTACTACGGCTATCAGTATCATCGAACCAACCAGTGCCATCAAGCTTCCTTTCAGGTTGGCATTTGGATTCTTTTTATAATAATATACCAGTACAATGGCGGGAATACAAAGCAAGTTCAGCAAGTGGACTCCGATTGACAAACCCGTCAGATAGGCTATCAGGATAAGCCAACGGTCGCTGTGAGCTTCGTGAGCACGGTTTTCCCATTTCAGAATCAACCAGAACACTACGGCGGTAAAGAGACTGGAATAAGCATATACTTCACCTTCTACGGCACTGAACCAGAAAGTATCGCTCCATGTATAAGCCAATGCACCCACCAGTCCTGCACCCATGATGGCAATAAGCTTACCGGTTGTCATTTCTTTTTCTTCGGGACAAATCAGTTTTTTAGTAAGGTGCGTAATGCTCCAGAACAGGAACAGGATACATGCTGCACTCATCAATGCGCTCATGATATTTACCATGATCGCCACTTGCGATGGGTCGCTGGCAAACTGGCTGAACAAGTTGGCTGTCAGCATAAAAAAAGGTGCGCCAGGGGGATGGCCTACTTCCAGTTTGTATCCGGTGGTGATAAACTCGGGACAATCCCAAAAGCTGGCAGTAGGTTCGATAGTCATGCAGTAAGTAAATGCTGCAACAAGGAAAGCGAACCAGCCTACCAGATTGTTGATCTTGTTGTACTGTTTCATTCTTAAGGTTTCATTTTTGTATAATTGCCGCAAAGATAGTGAATTTCACCGCAGGGCAGGTAAGAGTAGGATAGTTTTTCGTTTTTTTATAGAAACTGTTTTGAATTTATCGCTTGGCGATTTAGAATGATTCCCAAACACACCTGATCACGCCCGAAAACGGCACATTAAGCCTAAAAACTTTTTATGAATGCCCGCAATTAGTCAATCCGCCGGAATTGAAATACTGTATTTGCCGATGTAGTATATATTCATTTTTCTGGGGGGATGTATTGACTGTTTGCGGACATTCATTTTTTATATTTTTCTTCTGGATTTCTCCGTGCATTCTGTGTAGTGTTCCGTATTCAATGATAATATCAACGAAATGTATAACATCATATCGAGCAAAGTACAATCTTATCAGAATGGCGGTTGGGGCTATGAAACGTCAGGATTATCTGCTCCGGCACTATCTGCTTTCGGCAATGTCAGTTTAAGCATCGCATACCCCAGGATGCCTGCCAATACCGTACCTGCCAGCACTCCTAACTTTGCCTGGCCCAGCAATACCTCATCAGTTGCCCCAAAGGAAAGATTGGCAATAAAAAGCGAAACGGTAAAGCCAATACCGCCTAATAATGCCACTCCCGCTGTATTCCGCCAGTTCATCCCTTGCGGCAAAGAAGTGACACGCAAGCGTACAGCCAACCACGTAAAGGAATAAATCCCCACAAACTTACCCACTACCAAACCTAATACTACGGCATACGTCACTATGCCGACTATCTCTCCGCCTCCTCCCGAAAGCGTAATGCCTGCATTGGCAAAGGCGAAAAGTGGCATAATCAGGTAGTTCACCATTCCATGCATACGGTCTTCCATAAACTGGAGAGGCGAAATCACCTTGTCGGAAGCCGACTCAATACTTTTTAATGCATCTATCTGATTCGGAGTAAGAAGAATACTGCTCTTGTCGAAATGCGGGAATTCGGCAATGTTCTCACGGATGCGCGTGATGTATTTCTTCACGTTCAGGCACGGGATGGAAGGAATCGTGAACGCCACCAGCACACCTGCAATCGTAGCATGCACGCCCGACTGAAGGAAAAGATACCACACCGCAATACCTGCCACGCAATAAAACGTGCGCGACATAACCTGCATCCGGTTAGCTATCAGCAGGATAACAAGAATCGCAACTGCAGCCAGCAAATAGCCTCCAGCCAAATGAGACGTATAGCAAAAGGCGATAACCAGAATGCCTCCAATGTCATCGACCACGGCAAAGGCGGTCAGGAAAATCTTCAGGCTCAGGGGAACACGCTTGCCGAACAGGCTCAACACGCCCAAGGAAAATGAGATATCAGTCGCCATGGGTATCGCCAGGCCTCCTTCGGCAGGCGTTCCGGCGGTCATCGCAAAGTAAATTGCCACGGGGACAATCATCCCTCCCACCGCCGCGATGATGGGAAGCAACGCCTGGCGCAGGCTGGAAAGTTCGCCTACCAGCACTTCACGCTTGATTTCCAGTCCCACGGAAAAGAAGAATACCGCCATCAAGGCATCGTTGATGAACGCCATCAGCGTCAGAGGTTCACCGTGATGGCTGAACAGGTTGAATCCGCCTACCTGTAAAGCTACAGGATAATTCCAAAAGGCATGGTAAGCTTCCGCCCATGGCGAATTGGCTATTACCATTGCCAGCACGGCTACAACCATCAGCACCATACCACCATTGACACGATGTTTCAAAAAGCTCAAGAATGCATAATCGAAAGTCTTCATCATCGGATTACTCATAAAATTTACTGTTTTATTGTGTAAAAAATAAGAAACGCATGACTGCCTTGCTTGTAAGATTATTAATCTTCATGCCGAAAGATTATTAATCTTCACGCTGTAAGATTATTAATCTTACAACCGATGCAGCTATATGCCGGAGAGAACAATGCTTGCTTGTCATGCCGGATTTGTAATCATGAGTGGCACTGACAACAGGAGCGACACCGGCAGTGTGCATTCCATATTAAAGTACAATTTCACACCATTCAAAGTATAAAACAAAAATACGCCTTATTTTGTTTAGCTGCAAATGGGAATAGCGTAAACAATGAGAAGCTGTTTTGAATTTCTCCAAAAAGTTTTTCTTGGTTTGATGTATCCGTTTTCGTGCGTGCTTTGGGCGATTTTTTGGTCCTTTTCGCTCCTGTTCTTTGTCAGATAGCCCGCTATCTTCCTCATCACAGAAGCGAAAATGCCTCAAAAACTCATCCCAAATCATCGCACGATAAATTCAAAACAGCTTCTGAAAAAATGGAATTTATTATCCAACATTTCGTAGAGTACGCATTCTTTTCTGTTTTGTTCGCATATCTGAACAAGATTCTGTATTTTTGCAACACAAACAAGAAACAGACACATGAAAACGTACATCATTTTTTTACTTATCCTACTGTTTACCGCGTGTGGAGGACGTAAAACGCAGAAGCCTGCCGAGGAGAAACCGATACTTACCGTCAGTATCGAACCCTTGCGTTATTTTGCTGAATCCATTGCGGGCGAGCATTTCCATATAATCTGTATGGTACCCGAAGGCAGTAGCCCGGAAACTTACGATCCTACTCCACAACAATTGGTCGAACTGAGCCGAAGCCGCGCCTTCCTGCGTGCCGGATACATCGGCTATGAACTCGCCTGGGCTGATAAATTAAAGCAAAATGCCCCAAACGTCCCTTTTTTTAACTTATCGGATGGCGTTACCCTGATACACGAAGAAGAAAAAACAGAGCATCCCCATGCAGGAGGTGTCGAGCCGCATACATGGAGTTCCATCAGTAATGCTTATACAATATCAGCCAACATTTGCCGGGCACTTTGCCAAATAGACCCGGAAAATAAAGAATATTATATGACCCGCATGACCCGGCTGGGTACTAGGCTAAAGCAGATAGACGAAAAAATATTGGCTTACCTGAACGGCGGTGAACGCACGTTCTTGATTTACCATCCTGCACTCTCTTATTTCGCACGCGATTATGGATTGACACAAATCAGCATCGAAGAAGGAGGCAAAGAACCTTCGCCCGCCCAACTGAAGACATTAATCAACCGATGTAAAAAAGAAAATGTACGGACCATCTTCGTACAAAAAGAGTTTGATACGCGCAATGCGGAAGCAATAGCCCGTGAACTGAATTTGTCCCTCATCCGCATCAACCCGCTGAGCTACAGATGGGAAGAAGAAATGTTGCATATAGCTCGCACGTTATCCAAATCCGATGAAATGCCATGACAGTTTCATTTCCTCTTATCCAATTAGAACATATCTGTGCCGCCTATGACCGCAAACCAGTGTTGGAAGATATAAACCTTACTGTCTGCGAACAAGACTTCATAGGCATCATAGGACCCAATGGAGGCGGAAAGACAACGCTGGTCAAACTCATTTTGGGATTGCTTCATCCTCTGTCGGGAAGTATTCGTTTTTATCAGAATGGCAAAGAGACCTCCGAACTCAGCATGGGCTACTTGCCACAATATACCTCGATAGATAAAAAATTTCCCATATCGGTATACGATGTGATACTTTCCGGCCTAAACAAGCAGAAATCCCTCTTCCGTTCCTTCACAAAAGCGCAACATGAAAAAGTGCGTGCCATGCTCTCCCGCGTGGGACTGGAAGGATTAGAGCAACGTCCTATCGGGCAACTGAGTGGCGGACAACTGCAACGTGCCTTGCTGGGACGTGCCTTGGTCTCGAATCCGCAAATTTTAATATTAGATGAACCGAATACATATATTGACAAGCGATTCGAAACACATCTTTATACACTGCTGGAAGAAATCAACCGCGAACACGCCATTATCTTAGTAAGCCACGACATAAATACAGTGCTTCAACATGCTCAAAATATAGCCTGTGTAAATCACACCCTCGATTATTTGCCAATCAAGGAAGTGACTGGAAAATGGATAGAAGAACATTTCGACCGATAACAATCCATAAAATCAATAAAACAAGGATTTTTAACAATGGAAAAATAAGGAATATACAAGAAATACTCTTATCTTTGCACGCAGAAAGGGGCATTAGCTCATCTGGCTAGAGTGCGACACTGGCAGTGTCGAGGTGACCGGTTCGAGTCCGGTATGCTCCACACATAAAGAGACAATTTCAAAATAAGAATTGAAATTGCCTCTTTTTTATGTTTGCCCGGCGCGAATGTTCTCTCTACCGGTACCTGTCTGTAACATTTCCAGATTTTCCTTTGCGGATAAACAAAAAACGCTTCACAACCTGTCAGTTATGAAGCGTCTTTCGTACCCGAAGCGGGACTTGAACCCGCACAGCCATCACTGGCCAAGGGATTTTAAGTCCCTCGTGTCTACCGATTCCACCATCCGGGCATCCTATTCAAAGAACAAGAGCGGAAAACGAGACTCGAACTCGCGACCCCAACCTTGGCAAGGTTGTGCTCTACCAACTGAGCTATTTCCGCGTTTACGGGTGCAAATGTAGGGAGTTTTATTTTACACTCCAAACATTTTCCGTATTTTCTTTCAAGATGTTTGTTCTTTTCACGTTATTCACCACAGAGGACACAGGGATTTTCAGTTGTCATTTGTACGCGATAAACAGTAGGGGCGTAATTCACCTTTATTAATCTGTGCAATCTGTGGTGAGACGAACAAGCTCAACGCCCCAATAAGGCTTTTTCGGCTTGGGCAACACGCTCGAAATCGAAACCATCCATAACCTGGGCCATCAGGGCTTCGATTTTATCGTTGCATAAGTTCCCGATGCTTCCGGCGTGGGTGTGATGCACCTCCTTGGCATGAGTGAACTTGCCTGCCTCTATATCCAGCCCTACCTTCTTATAGGCATCACGGAAAGGCATGCCCTCCGCTGCCAGACGGTTGACCTCTTCTACGCTGAACATATACAGGTATTTATCGTCATCCAGGATGTGTTCGTTCACCTTGATACGCTCCATGATGTATGCCGACATCCGCAAGCAGTCCAAGAGTTCCTCGAATGCGGGGAGGAAGACTTCCTTGATAATCTGTAAGTCGCGGAAATAGCCCGAAGGCAGGTTGTTCATAATCATCATAATCTGCTGGGGCAAAGACTGGATTTTATTGCATTTGGCACGGGTTAGTTCGAACACATCGGGGTTCTTCTTGTGCGGCATGATGCTGGAACCCGTGGTGCATTCGTCGGGAAGCTTGACGAAACCAAAGTTCTGGCAACTGAACATACAGGCATCGAATGCCATCTTCGATACGGTTCCGGCAATACTTGCCAAGGCAAAGGCAACGTTGCGCTCCATCTTACCACGTCCCATCTGCGCATAAACCACGTTGTAATTCATTGAGTCGAAACCCAGCAGGCGGGTGGTCATCTCACGGTCCAAGGGGAACGAAGAGCCGTATCCGGCGGCAGAGCCGAGCGGATTGCGGTTGCACATCTTATAAGCGGCTTGCAGGAACAGCATATCATCGACCAGGCTTTCGGCATACGCGCCAAACCAAAGTCCGAAAGAAGAAGGCATGGCGATTTGCAAATGGGTGTAGCCCGGCATCAGAATGTCTTTGTAGCGGTTGCTTTGCACAATCAGAACGCGGAAGAGCGTCTCGACCGCCTCAGCTACCTGCTTCAGTTGCTCACGGGTGAAGAGTTTCAGGTCGACCAATACCTGGTCGTTCCGCGAACGCCCGCTATGTATCTTCTTGCCTACATCGCCCAGCTTACGGGTAAGCATAAGCTCCACCTGCGAATGTACGTCCTCGATGCCGTCTTCAATTACAAACTCACCTTTCTCTGCGGTTGCATAGATTTGCTTTAACTCTTCCAACAGGACCTTCAGTTCGTCGGGCTTCAGCAGACCGATGCTTTCGAGCATCGTAATATGCGCCATCGAGCCCAACACATCGTGCTTTGCCAGGTAAAGGTCCAGTTCACGGTCGCGTCCTACGGTAAAGCGGTCGATTTCCGCATTTACCTGCACATTCTTTTCCCAAAGTTTTTGTCCCATACGTTATTAAGTTTTTGAGTTCTTGAGTTTGTAAGTTTTTTGAGTTCTTGAGCTTTTAAGTTCCTGAGTTGAACATACACAAAACACTCCAAACTTAAAAACTCAAGAACTTACAAACTCAATAAGGAATCATCGCAAGCATATCTGCCAGTTTTTCTACCCCTTCTTGCAAAGGCTTCGACACCATGGCTTTCATAAAGGCGTTCACTTCGGCACGGATAGTCACCTTCATCTTGGCTTCCGCTTCGCCTTCCGGAAGGATTTGTATCCACAAGTTCATCGGGATAGGTGTCTTGTCGCCTTCGAACTTGATGCACTTCATCGGCTCGCGTTCCACGATACGGAGCGTAAGGCTGATGCCTTGCACTTTCAAGGTCAGCGAATCCTGGTCGAAAACCAAGTCTTCCACCTTTCCGGGGAATTTTTCTTTCAGTTCGCCCAGCTTCTCACGCACCGAGGCAAGATTGTTTAAGTCAGCCAGTTTTGTATAGACCCGTTCCTGTGTATACGGAACATGTTTCACACTGCTTTCAAATTGTACCATACATTGTATCTAATTGAACACAGAATATTATTTACGATTTTACTATTTACAATTTACTATTTCGATGAATTATAGCAGAACAAAATCGGTTTGCGAAAAATACCGCATGCAGTAGAGACGCCACAATGTGACGTCTCTACTAAAAACAGACTATATTTTCGCATTCTGTTTCTGACTGACTATTATAGTAAATAGTAAATCGTAAAGTCGTAAATAATTTTCATGCTTTATTTATTTTCCCGTCCAATGTGCCGGGTCTTTTCTCCATGCCTGAAGGATAGGAATATCCTGCTCGTCGATGTAATTGGTCTTCAAGGCTGCATCCAATACCGCATTGTAATTGGTCAAGGTAACCAATTCCACTTTTGCCTCTTTGAATGCTTCTACAGAAACATCGAATCCGTATGTGAACGAAGCCACCATGCCGATGACGTTGCATCCGTTCTGGCGGATAGCGTTTACGGCTTTCAGGCTGCTTCCGCCTGTAGATATCAAGTCTTCTACCACTACGACCTTCATACCCGGACGAAGCTCGCCCTCAATCAGGTTTTCCAGACCGTGGTCTTTGGGGCTCGAACGTACATAGACGAACGGGAGGTTCAGTTCCTCTGCCACCAATGCGCCTTGGGGAATGGCTCCTGTAGCTACACCCGCTATTGCATCCACTTCTCCAAACCGTTCCATAATGATACGGCACAACTCCAACTTGACAAAATTGCGCAAGGCAGGATAAGACAATGTCTTGCGGTTGTCACAATAAATAGGGGATTTCCAACCCGATGCCCATGTGAAAGGGTTCGCAGGCTGAATCTTTACAGCTTTTACCTTCAACAATTTTTCTGCAAATAATCTTTCCAAAGCTTTCATAACTTTATTTATCTGATAAATAACGATGCAAAAATATGCAAAACATACGTGAATATGAAATATATAGGGATTTTTTTAATAAAAAGTTAGTAAACTTTCATTTTGTCCACGCCAAAGTGACAATACTGATACGAATGTCTCCGATGGCCGACAAGGCATCAGCACACGCCACCAGCGTAGCTCCGGTAGTAAGTACATCATCGACCAGCAGGATATGTTTCCCGGCCAAAGATGCTGCATCTGCAGTAGCACAAAACAACTCCTGCACATTCAGCCAGCGGGCATAACCGCTCTTATGGGTCTGAGTGGCATTATTCCGAAGACGGTAAATGGCATTCCGGCATACAGGCAAGCCTGTCTTTTCGGCTATGCCGCGCGCCAGAAGCTCACTCTGATTGTATCCCCTCTTTCTTTCACGGGTGCGGAACAAAGGCACAGGAAGCAAGCAATCAATCCCGTCGAAAAAACCTGTAGGCAACAACTCACTCCCTATCCACTCGCCCATCTTTACACAAAGTTTTCGCTGGCCATCATATTTCATCGCATACAAAATACGTGCCACCGTTCCTCCCTTGGCATAATAGAAAAGCGAAGATGCACGTTCTATCGGGAATCGTCCCCAAAAACATTGCTCCATCTCATTTCCTACCTTATTATATAAATGAGTATAAGGCAGCGAAGATGCACAACGAAGGCACACTCCTTCCTCGCCTGACAACAGACGGTTCCCGCACGCCACACAAAGACGAGGGAAAAAGAAATCGCGCAAGTCAGTCCATAAACTCATCTTCTGACACCTGATGGACGTAACGCTTGATTTCGTCTACCGTATACCCTTTTGTCACGGCATAGCGAAGCAACTTCATGGCTCGTTCGTACTCGGTCTTTCCTGTTACCGACTTCCGCTTTTGGGCAAGCACTTCGCGCAAGATGCGGCTATATTCCTCATCGTCTATCTCTTCAAGCCCCGCCGATATATCATCGGAAGGCAAGTGTTTCATCCGCAATGCCTGGATTATCTTGTTTCTCCCCCAGCGTGCGAAGCGATATTTATCGCGCACGAAAGCTTTGCAATAGCGGCATGTATCAATGAAACGGTCTTGTTGAAGCATAGCAAGGATGCGGGCATTTTCTTCTTCAGTAGCTCCCCATTGCTCCAGCTTCTGCGCCACTTCTTCCGGACAACGCTCGGTCCGCACACAATAAGCCTCAGCCTTATTCTTCAATTCGCTTTCAGTATAAATCTTCATGGTCTTTCCGCTTTTACCATACGGTCGTTGCCCGAAAGGTCTTTCCGCAACTCTACGTTCCGATATCCCATGCTTCGGAGTAATTCCACCGTTTCACGCCCGTATGCCTGATTGATTTCATAATATAAAACGCCACTGGGAGACAAATGTTTACTTCCCAGTTCTGCTATTTTCCGGTAAAACAACAAAGGGTCATTATCGGGAACAAACAAAGCAAGCCCCGGTTCCCAGTCGAGTACATTCCTATCCATACTTGCTTTCTCCTGCTCACGAATATAAGGAGGATTGCTCACCCATATATCTGCATCGGGCATCGCAACTATATGCGAGAGCACATCCACCCGGACGCACTCCACATTCACCCCATTGCGTGCAGCGTTCCTCCTTGCTACGGAAAGGGCTGCTTCAGATACATCCCATGCCAGCACCGAAGAACGAGGTAACAACCGTGCCAACGACACCGCGATGCAACCACTTCCCGTACCGATGTCCAACACCCGCAAACCCTCCTGTGAGGCATAATCGCGGGTTATCCATTCCACCAGCTCGGCGGTTTCGGGACGGGGAACCAGCACGTCATGCGTCACATAAAAAGGATGTCCAAGGAAAAAAGTTTCACCGGTAATGTACTGAAAAGGCTCGAAACGCTTCAAACGGGAAAGAATATCTTCAAGCTTCTCGCGTTCTTTCGTTGAAAAATTCCTATCTTTGCCCGCGTACAAATCAACGGCAGAAAATCCGAATACATCGGTCAGGATTCCTTTGGCCAACGCTTTCACTTCCAAGTCTGGATACAGGCCCGAAAGCGACTGTATAATATAGGTATATAAAGGATGCATAATGCCACAAAGGTACAAAAAGAAAAAAACATACGCTTATGACTACAGACGAAAAATACATAAGCCGCTGCATTCAGTTGGCAAAGAACGGATTATGCAATACGCCTCCCAATCCGATGGTAGGAGCCGTCATCGTACACCAAGGCAAGATTATCGGCGAAGGATACCATGCCCGTTGCGGTGAGGGTCATGCCGAAGTAAATGCCATTGCCTCGGTGAAGGACGAAAGCCTGCTCCACGATTCTACCCTTTATGTCAGCCTGGAACCTTGTTCCCATTACGGGAAGACTCCTCCGTGCGCCGACCTGATTATCCGCAAAGGTATTCCCCGTGTAGTAGTAGGATGCATTGACCCCTTCTCGCTGGTATCGGGAAGAGGTATCCGAAAACTCAGAGATGCCGGCATCGAAGTCAAGACCGGAGTGCTGGAACAAGAATGCCGGGACCTGATTAAGCGTTTTGTGACATTCAACCAGCAAAAACGTCCTTACATTACCCTGAAATGGGCACAATCGGCCGACGGATTCATCGATACCATACGTCAGGAAGGAAAAGCGGTGCGGCTTTCTTCCCCACTCACATCGGCATACGTGCACAAACTACGTGCCGAACATCAGGCAATACTGGTGGGAAGACGCACTGCCCTGCTCGACAATCCTTCACTCACTACCCGCGAATGGTATGGCAAGCATCCCCTACGGCTGGTAATCGACCGCCATCTCTCACTCCCGTCTTCCCTGCACCTGTTCGACGGAAGTACCCCCACGTGGGTGTTCACTTCAGCACCCCAGACAGGAAAGGCCAACCTGACTTTCATTCCTCTCGACTTTGACAAAGACATTCTGCCCCAGATCGCCCGTATCTTATACGAGCATAAAATCCAATCTCTGCTGGTGGAAGGCGGGAACCGGTTGCTCCAGTCCTTCCTTGATGCAGGATTATGGGACGAAACGTATGCCGAACATGGCCCCACCATATTGGGGGAAGGAGTGCAGGCACCGTCCATTCCCTGCGGTTTCCCATGCTCTTTCCTGCCAAGAGACCGGTCTGTGATAGCGCACTATGTCAACCGGTACGACAAATTGCCTGATTCGCAGATAAAAAAGTAAAGTTTATCCATAATTTTATATAAAACTTGATATAAAAGTTCCAAGTGGAAAAAAAACTTTCTACTTTTGCAACTTGTAATGCAAAGAATATACTAATAATGAAAATAAGATTTTTATCCATATTATTAGCAAGCCTGGCTTTAGCTACATTCTCAATGACATCTTGCCTGAATGATGATACAATAGAAGTAACCTATACCAACGAAACGAGCATCATCCATTTCTCGGTAGGGACACTATGGATGCAAAAAACCGGACAGGCTCAAGACGGAAGCGATTCCTTGTATATGGATACGTTGTCTATGTCGAATTATCCTTTCACCATCGACCAGCTGAACCGGACTATCGAAAATAAAGACTCGCTTCCGGTAGGGACCGACATTTCAAGAGTCGTTACCAACATCAATGCCGATTCTCCTTATATAGTATATGGCAAAATAGACTCGTTAGGTACCGAACCTGTAGATACGCTTTGGACCAATACCGACTCCATCAATTTTGCGGTGGCTCCTAGCGAAGGACTGACTTTCAAGGTTATGTCCTACAGCGGACGGATGGGAAAAGCCTACCACATAAAAATCAATGTACACCAGCAAGAACCCGATTCGTTGACATGGGACGAAGAAGCCTCACAACAAGCTTTCGTATCACAGAGCCTGACCCGCCAGAAAGCGGTATACACAGACGGACGTATCTACGTATTCGGACAAGACGGGGATACACCTGTCATCGAATATACTACGGTCAGTACCAACGGACAGGCAGACGGCTGGATTGCCCTCGACAATGTTCCGCAAGAAACCGACTCTTATTCGGCAATGGTATGGAACGGCACGGTTTATTTCCTTGCCGACGGTACCTTGTACGAACTTTCCGGTAGTGTTATCCAGCCTTCCTCCCTTCCTGCACCAGCATATCGCCTGAAGCAACTCCTGGCAAATGCCACTACGGCAAGCGGACTTTCTTACCTGTATGCCTACACCGAAGACAACCGGTGTGTGACCTACAACGGCACATCGTGGAGCGAAGACGGAGAAGGGAGCATTTTCCCTGACGTAAACCAACGTTTCTCGTTTGCGTCATTACCTGTTTCCTATAATTCCACCCTGACACGCGCCGTCGTATTCGGATTCCATCCCGATGCACTAGGGAATGAGTTCGGATTTGCAGCCAGCCGGCTAAATTCTGAAAACGATTGGATTGCTTACGACTATGCACAGGCCGATACTTTCTATTGTCCGAACATCGCCGACGGAACAATGATTTATTACGACAAGAAACTATATGCTTTCGGAGGATTCATCAACAGCCTTCCGCATAAAGAATACCGGCACCCGTTCAACACGTTCTTCGAGTCGACCGACAATGGTCTCTCTTGGAAACCTGTGACACGCTATGTCCGCTTCCCAAAGTCAGATTCATTCAGGCAAAAATACGAAGAAGGAGAATCACTGGGTGAAGGAAGCTACTCGTGTGTAGTAGATGAGAACAACTTTATTTGGATTATCTGGCACAACGGATATATGAGCAGAGGACGAATCAACCGGCTGGGATTCCTTCCCAAATGGTAGAAAAACGTAAAGCATCATGACATCATACAAGGACTTAATAGACAAATCACGGATTCCGGCACACATTGCCATCATTATGGACGGTAACGGGCGATGGGCTAAACAACGCGGTCATGCCCGCTCGTTCGGGCATCAGGCAGGTGCCGAAACAGTACATGTCATTGCAGAAGAAGCTGCACGGCTGGGAGTGAAATACCTGACACTTTACACTTTCTCTACCGAAAACTGGAAACGGCCTGCCGAAGAAGTGTCTGCCCTGATGGCTCTCCTTATGGATTCCATCGAGGAAGAGACGCTGATGAAGAACAACATCCGTTTCCGCATCATCGGCGAAAAGGACAAGTTACCCGTCAATGTGGCCGAACGCCTGCAACAATGCATCAAACGCACATCGGTCAATACAGGCATGTGCCTGGTACTGGCTCTCAGTTATTCATCGAAATGGGAGCTGACCGAAGCCGTCAAACAGATAGCGGCACAAGTGGCGTGCCAGAAACTTGCCGTCGATGAAATAACCGACAAGACCATTGACCAGTATCTGGCAACCAGTTTTATGCCCGACCCTGACCTGCTGATACGTACAGGAGGCGAAATAAGGCTCAGCAATTACCTGTTATGGCAATGTGCTTATTCTGAACTTTATTTTTGCGACACCTACTGGCCCGACTTCAAGGCAGAAGAATTTTGCAAAGCAATATACGATTATCAACAAAGAGAACGCCGTTTTGGCAAAACAAGTGAACAATTATTGAAACCCTAAAAAAGATGCGATACAGTTTTTTTCTTACTCTATTGGTACTGATATGTTTCAGCTTTCCGGCTATCGGACATGCACAAGAAAACAACGTGCAGGAAGGTCAGACAGATGAAGAGGACGGCTCTGCCTCTTTACACCACGATACACCACAGCCGGCAGAGCAATCGGAGACACCAGAGAACCAACCAGTCATTTTATATAACGGGACTCCCAAGAAATATGAAATAGCCGACATCAAGGTGGAGGGAGTGAAAAACTACGAGGATTATGTATTGATCGGCATCTCCGGACTTGCTGTTGGGCAGACCATTACCGTGCCGGGCGATGATATCACCGATGCCGTCAAGCGGTATTGGCGCCACGGATTGTTTTCGGATGTCCGTATTTCGGCAGATAAGATAGAAGGAAATAAAATCTGGATCCGCATCGAACTGACCCAGCGTCCGCGTATCGCCGACATCCATTTCAATGGTATCAAGAAAGGTGAGCGTGAAGACTTGCAAAACAAGCTCGGCAATATGGTGAAAGGTATGCAGATTACGCCCAATATGGTAGACCGTGCCAAAATCATCATCAAGAAATACTTTGATGAGAAAGGATTTAAAAATGCCGAAATCAACATTATCGAACGCGAAGCCCCCAATGACAAGGAGCAGGTGTATGTTGATGTAAACATTGACAAGAAAGAAAAGGTAAAAGTTCACAAAATCACGATTGACGGCAATACGGTATTGACAGACAAGAAGTTAAAGCGTGTGATGAAAAAGACCAATGAAAAAGGTAAGCTCATCAACCTGTTCCGCACCAAGAAATTCATCGATGAACGTTACGAAGAAGATAAGCAGAAAATCATCGAAAAATACAACGAACTGGGCTATCGCGATGCTGTCATCGAAGTGGACAGCGTATCACCTTACGATGAAAAGACGGTAGATGTATATATGAAGATATACGAAGGCAACAAATATTACCTACGCAACATTACATGGGTGGGAAATACCGTCTATCCTTCTGACCTGCTGAACGAACAATTGCAGATGAAGCATGGTGACGTATACAACCAGAAGTTGCTGGACGACCGCCTTTCGAATGATGAAGATGCCATCAAGAACAATTATTATAACCGTGGTTACGTGTTCTCGAACATCGACCCGGTAGAAGTGAATATCGATGGTGACTCCATCGACCTTGAAATGCGCGTGATGGAAGGTCCGCAGGCAAGCATCAGCCATGTACGCATCAATGGTAACGACCGTTTGTACGAAAACGTCATCCGCCGTGAACTTCGTACCCGTCCTGGAGACTTGTTCAGCAAGGAAGCCTTGGAACGTTCGTACCGTGAAATCGCTCAAATGGGGCACTTCAATCCTGAAACCATCAACCCACAGGTACAGCCCAATTATGAAGATGGTACGGTAGATATTAATTGGGGACTGGAATCGAAAGCGAACGACCAGGTAGAATTTTCTGCAGGATGGGGACAGACAGGTATCATCGGTAAGCTGAGCCTGAAATTCACCAACTTCTCGTTCGCCAACCTGTTCCGCAAGAATGATAACTTCCGGGGATTCCTGCCGCAAGGTGACGGACAGACCCTTACCATCAGTGGCCAGACCAACGGACAATATTATCAGGCATACAGTATCTCGTTCCTTGACCCATGGTTTGGCGGTAAGCGCCCGAACTCACTTTCAGTATCCGCATTCTATTCTGTACAGACCGATATCAGCAGCCAGTATTACAACTCGGCTTACATGAACAACTACTACAATTATCTGTACGGATGGGGATACGGCAACTATGGCTATTATGACAATTACGAATCTTACTACGACCCTGACCGCTCCATCAAGATGTTCGGGTTCTCGGTAGGATGGGGAAAACGCTTGCGCTGGCCCGATGACTATTTCACGTTCATGGCAGAATTGTCCTACCAGCGCTTTATGCTGAAAGATTGGAGTTACCTGTATATCCGGTTGAACAACGGGGAATACATGAACACAGGTAATTGCAACAGCTTGAGCTTGAACCTGACTTTGTCGCGTAACTCTACCGACAATCCCATTTTCCCACGCCGTGGTTCCGAGTTTACCGCTTCGTTGCAAATCACGCCGCCTTACTCGCTCTTCAGCAACAAAGACTATTCTACTTACGGAAGAGACAACTACGACGAGGCAGCAAGTATGTTTAAATGGATTGAATACCACAAGTGGAAATTCAAATCGAAGACTTATACCGCTTTGATGGATATCCAGAAGTGTCCGGTCATCATGACCCGTGCTGAATTTGGTATCTTAGGACACTTCAACCGTTATAAGCGCTCTCCGTTCGAAACCTTCTATGTCGGAGGTGACGGTATGACAGGATACAGTTACAACTACGCATCCGAAACCATCGCCCTACGTGGATATGAGAACGGTTCGTTGACCCCCTACGGAAGCGAAGGATATGCTTATATCCGTCTGGGAGCTGAACTCCGCTACCCGCTGATGTTGGAAAACTCTACCAGCATCTATGCCTTGGGATTTGTAGAAGCCGGAAATGCATGGACGGATGTAGCAGACTTCAATCCATTCAAGCTGAAACGTTCTGCCGGAGTCGGTGTACGTATCTTTCTGCCGATGATTGGTATGATGGGTATCGACTGGGCATACGGTTTCGACAAGATCAACGGCTCTACGCAATACAGTGGAAGCCAGTTCCACTTTATTATCGGACAAGAATTTTAACCTAAAGACCCAAAGATATGAAAAGATTGATTTTCTCTGCAGCACTGCTTGTGATAAGCCTCTGCGCGGCACAGGCACAGAAATTCGCGTTGATAGACATGGAATTTATCTTGAAACATATCCCTGCCTATGAACAGGCAAACCAGCAAATGGAATCGCTGTCCCAACAATGGCAAAGCGAAATAGAAGCCAAGAGCAACGAAGCCAAAGCCTTGTATGAGGCTTACCAGAAAGATGCCGCTACGCTGACCGATGCACAACGTACTGCAAAAGAAGAAGCAGTTGTGGCAAAAGAAAAAGAAGCAGCCGAACTCCGGCAAAAATATTTCGGTCCTCAAGGCGAAATGATGAAGAAACAACGGGAACTTGTCGCTCCTATCCAAGACAACATTTATAATGCTGTTAAAGACATTGCTATGGAGCAGAATTACGATGCAGTTATTGACCGCGCCTCGGCACAAAGTATGATTTTTGCCTCTCCGCGCATTGATATCAGCAATGAAGTGCTCTCACGCTTAGGATATTCAAATTAATTTTATACATTTGCAGCCGTTCTCTTACGAGAACCGCAATAGGAAAAAAACAATAAATTAAAAACTAATAGAAAATCAAGATTATGTTGAAAAGAATTGCTTTATTATTGCTGCTCGTCGCTCCGATGAGCTTGTTCGCGCAAAAGTTCGCGCATTTTAAGTCTATGGACATCATCCCGGTAATGCCGGAATATGCCAAAGCCCAAACTGATATTCAAGCTTTGCAGAAACAGTACGAAGACGAAATCAAACGTGCTTCAGACGAGTTCAGCAAAAAATTTGCAGAATACCAACAAGAACAAAAGACACTTCCGCAAAACATCCAGGAACGCCGCCAGAAAGAATTACAGGAAATGCAGGAAAAAGGTATACAGTTTCAGCAGGAAGCACAGCAGCAGCTGCAAAAAGCTTATACTGATATGATGGATCCGATTTACAAGAAACTGGAAGATGCAGTAAAAGCTATCGGTGCAGCTGGCGGATACACCTACGTTTTCGACCTGAACCGTACGGACATCCCTTACATCGATGAAAACGTATCGAAGGATGTTACCAACGATATCAAAACCAAGTTGGGTATCAGCCTGACTGCAGTACCGGCAACACCGGCTGCATCCGCAACTACTACTCCGGCAAACTAATCTCCTTCTGTTTATTCACCGCAGATTAACACAGATTCTCGCAGATTAAAACTTTACATTCTGCGCCAATCTGCGTTAATCTGCGTTTCTGATTTAAATATCATGACAACCACAGGACCCATCGGCATCTTCGATTCCGGCTACGGAGGGTTGACTATCCTTGACAAAATACGCAGCCTGCTTCCTCAGTACAATTATCTCTATTTAGGCGACAATGCCCGTACCCCCTATGGCACACGTTCGTTCGAAGTGGTATACGAATTCACTTTACAGGCGGTACGAAAACTTTTCGAGCTGGGATGTCCATTGGTTATCCTTGCCTGCAATACAGCTTCGGCAAAAGCACTCCGCAGTATCCAGCAACAAGACCTTCCACATCTCGACCCAGCCCGCAGAGTACTGGGCGTAATACGTCCTACCGTAGAATGCATCGGCAACTTGACCCAAACCCGCCACGTAGGGTTGCTTGCCACCGAAGGTACTGTAAAGTCACAATCCTATCCGTTAGAAATCCACAAGCTTTATCCCGAAATCCGATTGACAAGTGTATCCTGTCCCATGTGGGTACCATTAATAGAGAATAATGAAGCCCAAAGCCCTGGTGCCGATTATTTCGTACAAAAATACCTCGACCGCCTGCTTTCCCAAGACCCGGAAATAGATACCATCATTTTAGGCTGTACTCACTATCCTCTTTTGTTGGATAAAATCCGTTGTTACACTCCGTCACACATCCGCCTGGTAGAACAAGGCAAATACGTAGCAGCCAGCCTGAAAGACTACCTTATCCGACATCCGGAAATACGAACCCATTGCGAAACGGGAGGGAATTGTCTTTTCCTTACTACCGAATCGGTAGAAAAATTCCGTGAGTCAGCCCACGTCTTTCTGCATCAGGAAGTGCAGGTGCGTACCATTGCATTAGAATAAAGAAATAAACACTGCACACAGCCTCATGAGCGTACGCAACCGTGTGCAGTGTGTGTTATGTGTCAGTATAATTGTCCGCGTACCTCCACTTCAGCAAGCTTCGGTGTCACGTATCTTTCAGAATGAGGAAAACTGATACGAAGATAATGCATTTTTACCTGCCTGTCACTTTTTATCAGGTCCGAATCTAGCGGAACATGGTTGCCGGTCTTATCCGAAACCACGATCCAGTCTTTATTGTTCTCAGACACTTCAATCTTGTACTGATACGGAGCTGCACCTGCAAACCGGACACAAACCTCATCCAACATCAAGAAACGTTCCGTATCAAGTGTCCAATATACCTTTCGGTCTGAATTTTCAGGTTCCCACCAAGTATCAAGCTTACCATCAGCAGCATATCCTGTGGCATGTCCCTGTGCAGCACTGCTACCAAAAGCTGGGTTATTCAATCCGAAACTTTGCATTTTATGCTGTTTCTGCAAAGCAAAGGGAATATAAGGACGATTTTTCACTTGTGGAGTCTCTCCTTCTTGATATACGGGAGCTCCGGAAAATGTCAGTTTAACGCGAGCCGGCTCCAAGCCTGGTGAAGTAGCTTCAATGACCGATTCGCCTGCATAATAGGAGCGAAAGGCAATCGCTGCTTTTCCATCCATGATACGAATGTCACTATCCGCTTCAAACAGGATGCTGCTACCGGTAGGAAACTCGCCCGGTCCCGATAGCAAAGTCAGCCTGACAGCCGGCGAATTGCTCAGTTCTCTGCCTGTTTCATCGAGAACAGTTACCGTCAACTGAACATCGTCCGTACCGTCGGCCCTGATGCCGGTATATTGCGAGGCTTCCAACCGCAACCTTGCCGGAATGCCTGACACACTCCATATCGGAGGGGCTATATTGGCATAAGCATTCCGGTACCAATACCAAGAACGTTTCGGAATGCGGAAATAATCAACAATTCCCATTTTGCCCATTTCTTCACCAAAGATACTTCCGTGGTCGAACCCACACCAGATGGCTTGACCACTCCGCCATTCTACACCTTTCCAGGCGTCATTTTTCTGTAAGTCTCCCCATCCCGGGATATATTCGCCCGGCCGGTCGGATGTTGTGCTTCCGTATTCCGTTACCATATTCGGTATAGGCGGCTGCTGAAAATCAAGAATAGTACTTCCATCACCGTTATACCCCACAATATCTCCTATCAAGTCAATGCGCTCTGTTCCCAACGGACGCTGTGCACCGCCTATGGCAGCAGGACGTGTCGGGTCAAGCTGGTGTGTACGAGCCACCATTCTCTCCAATAGTTTCCTTATCCCATGCATTGTTTCCGGTGCAGTAAAAAAAGGCTCGTTGCACATGCTCCATGCGATAATGGAAGGATGATTACGGTGGATACGTATCATTTCCTCCAACTGCTGCAAGACATTTTCTTCAAATTCTTTGCAGTCCTCCTGGCGGACTGGATAAGCACTTGCTGTCCAATATCCGTCTTTCTTTTCTCCTGCCGTAGCCCAAAAGGGAGCTTCCGACCAGAAAAGCACACCTTCTTCATCACAAGCTTTCGAAAATGCGGGAGAATGCGGATAGTGAGAGCCGCGGATCATATCAAAGCCTGCTTGCTTAACCAAAGCCACATCACGGCGTGCTGCAGCATCGGTCACAGCATCACCCCATCCAGCCTGGTCTTGATGAACATTTATTCCTTTAAAATACAAATGTTTCCCATTCAGGAAAAAACCGTGGTCTTTTGTCCATTCAAACCAACGGAAACCGAAGGACGTTTCCTCTCGGTCTATCAGCTCATCACCTTTGAAAAGCAGACTTTCCAACTTGTACAAGACCGGATGTGACGGGTGCCACAGGAAAGGATGCTCTATTCTTTCTGTTTGCTGTTTTACAACTTGGCTCGTATTGCCTTTCAATTGTATTATCTTTTGTGCGGATGCGATAATCCTGCCTTCAGATGACAGAATATTAGAAACCAAACGGAAATTGCCAGTTTCAGGCTCCGAATGACAAATCTCCGTTGAAATGTCCACAATTCCATATTTGCCATTACTTACATCAAGTCCCGATGTCGTGACAAATGTTCCATACCAACCGATATACGTAGAAGATTTCAACACTAAACGGACATTACGGTATATACCTCCGCTAAAAACATGTTCCCCACCGCGCGGTGCCACGGTGGGTTGCCATAAATTGTTAACCCGTATTGCAAGCACATTATCTCCTTTTTGTGCCGCATCAGTTATGTCAACCGAAAACCCTGTATACCCCCCGCAATGCCGGTCTATAAACTTTCCGTTTAAAAAGATTTCCGCTTCCTGAAAAACACCGTCAAACTCTAGAAAGATTTTTCCCGAGAGATTCCTGTCTGTAAAAAACACACGCTTGCGGTACCACCCATATCCGGTATAGAAATCTTTCGACATAAAATAGGGAATACTAAACGAATGAGGAATCCCAATGGTCTCCCAGTTATTGTCGTCATAATCCGTCTTTTCGGCTCCTTGCAAGTCTCCTTGCATATACTTCCATTCCCGGTTCAGATTAATGACCTCACGAGGAGAATAGGCATATCCCACACTGCAAAAACAAAAAAGTACCCAAAAATTTATTGCCCATAAACAATGCCTCATAGTAAACATAGTTTTTATATTTGTGATTATAATCTAAATGAATATCCTCAAAATACCAGTAGATAAAAAGAGTCAGAAGGAGTTATGCCTTCGGCAGGAGTCAGAAACAGGTCTATGGGGCTTTAACTTCTGGACCAAGTGATAACTCCTGTAAAACATAACTGCTTTTAACTCCTGAGTCAAATCAAAAAAAGATCCGTGTCCGTTTGTCAGCCGTTTATGTAATACCTCATCTGTCCGAATCAAACGTGACCTTACTTGGCAAATTTAAACAATTATATTGAATACTTGTAATATTCCTGTTCAAATCTTTCGTCAGGTTGCCGTTTTTGTCGTAGGAGTATTGATACGATACACAAAAAATAAAAACAGCCTAAATATCGAATCATTATTTGATTACAATATCAAGACTGTCTTTATTAGAAACAAGCAAATTGTTACTTATTGCTTAAATATTTCAATTGTAAATCAATGCCATACGTTTTTATTGTCTTATAAAAACTAATAGAATCAAGCGGACCTGTAGTCTGACGTTGCAATTCTTCCCTATAACCTAAACGAGAAAAATTATACTGCTTGTCAATTATCCAGTATTGGGAATTATCTCCCGCCTTTGAATCTGATTTAGCAATAATCCAACGGTCATTAAAATTATAGGCAACAACTTCAAATGGCACAACTTGTACACTTTCCGAACTTGAAAAACATTCTTTGTCTCCATTGCGGTCATATACAATATCTGTATCATCCCATTGAAGCAATGCAAAATTATTCCCTAAATTCACAATCCAAAGGAAAGGACATTTACAACTAACAATCCACAAAACAACTAAACCAAGCACTAAAAACTTTTTCATATTTCTACTCTATTTTCTTAAAACTCCATAGCCATAATAATAAGCCCTAAATCCATGAGTGTCATTTAATCCTGTCCGCATCCGTTCCAAAAAAATTGCAGATCTACGGACAAATGAATCTCCTTGATTCCAATCGTAATACGTTGCTTTATCATTTACTACTGATATAGTACGCAAAACAGGGTTTTGTAATGTAACATTTACTCTTCCTAAAGCATATACTGTAGCCCTCAATCTTTCATTATAGATAGATTCTAATGTATTTGGGACAGTAAACAATTGAGTTCGTACAGGTTTCCCTATATTAGGAATGCCAACTTTGTCAACAGAAAGTTCCCCAAAATCCAATAAAGCCGCATTGATATATAATGCATTATTAGGGGTAGGATAATTCAACGCATTCGGATGGTTCTTAGCCCATTGAATGCCTTCGCTTACCGTCACAAAGCCATCATAATCCGGTCTGTTCACTAAACTTCTAACACTTGCCTCAACTATTCCACGAGTCCCTTCGTCAAGGCTGGAAAGACCTAAATCAAGTCCTTCAGCAAGTTCATGTTCCATACCTTGTTGGAAGAACTTCGAATCCATTATGATAGCGTCTCCTTGCAAACCTCTATTGTCCGTCCCTAAAAAGTTTCCTTCTTGATCGTAAATGGGATTTGCCAATCTGCCATCAGGGTCTATATACATAATAGGATTATTGACACAATAAGAATAAGGAGTAAAAGTACAATATTTTTCAGCCATCGGGTCAATAACATGCCACCTTCCCAACGCCGCATCATAGTGCCGTGCACCGTAATCGTACCAGTTCAGGCCGTTCTTCGTGTCAAACTCCTTACCGTTATACTTGTACGGCTGCACATTGTTCGTTGCTGCGAATACCCCGCCGAAAGGATAATAATGGTTTGTTTCTTCGACCGTCCCCGTTGAGCTGATAACCACACGGTTGTTGCCTTGATGGTCTTTCAGGTAATAATGGTACTTGCTGTCAGCCAAGGTGACATAGCCCTCTTCCGTCAGCAATAGCTTCTGCGTACCGTTTTCATAGACCACATTCCCGCAATAGTCTGTCGTGGTGGTCGTACTTCCTGTCTTATGCACCGTGCGCAGCTTTGTGCCGTCAGCTGCATACAGATAAGTTATCGTATTCCCGTTCCCGAACGTGACCTTGCTTGGCAAATTTAAACAATTATATTGAATCTCTGTGATATTCTTGTTCAAATCTTTCGTCAGGTTGCCGTTTTTGTCATACGTGTACTCATTCGCCTGCTTTACAGCATCTTTGAACTCGAAGCCGTTGTTGTTGAGCTACTGTACCAATGACATTGTCTACTTTCATTACTTGATTGACATTTAACATACAAGTCAATTGTCAGTCAAGCCGTAAGCAGTTGATGCATTCTCATTTGTCTCTTTCAAACGAACAAAATTTCTATAAGCAACTAATCAGAGACTAGCACTAAAGGTAATACTTTTCTAACTTTGTGAGAACGATTTTCTGACGCAGACCATTTCAAATGTTCTTGAAATAAACGAGTGATTTCATCTTGTAATGAATTTGAAACAAATTGATTTTTCCATCCTTTTATGGATACATCTACAGTATGACCTTTTCTATCAATACAAAAATCAACTATAATCTTTAAGGAATCTATCTTTTCTTTTTTCATAATAGGTAAGCATTTTTGCCTAACATAATTATAAAAAACATCCTGCTTTATCAATAAAATAGGAGTATGGGTTATTATCGTATCATTCAAGACCTTTTCCCCTTTTAAAATAAGTTCTTTCACTTTATCAATGAATAGGGTATTTATTTTATAAGAATTACCATTATAACACAAAATATATTTCCCTAAACACATCACCTTTATTCCTTGTGGAGTAAACATATAAATCTTGCATCTAACATCAATAGGTTGTTCCGTTTTGCATTTTTCTTCCAAAAGAATATCTGCCAATTCTGCAATACAACTCGAATCACGAAGTACAACTGTTTTATAAGCCAAAGCTGATTCAAAATTGTCACAACCAATATCAATCATTGTCATAAGATTAAAATCCACATAATGAATGAGTAGACTATCTATTTCCATATAATGGTTTTGCGCAAAAATTGTTCGTGAGCTTATATTCACAAAAGTTATTAATATGAATGCACATAATATTTTTTTCATACGGCAATTTGTTTATAATATCGTATCGAATAAGATTCTATAATACCAACAATCAAAAGCATTGTTCCTTATTCTATCTACATTCTATTATTGCTTATCTTTCTCTTCGGGTTTTATGATAATTGGATCTTTCCATTCGGTTGTTGTTGGTCCTACTGTCTCATAAAGAGTTCCAGCATGATCTGTACGAGTGACTTCTGTTTTACCAATTTCTCCCATTTTTTTCGCTGTTTCTTGCTCACTCCCTGTTATCACCCTTCTTTCCTCTTTATTACCATAATTCTCATCTTGCATATTAGCATCCTTTATCTGCTGTTGGCGGTTTTGATCAAACTGTACAGCATGGTCTATTTCATGATTCAATACAGTTGTAGGGGATAACTCAAAAGCATTATTAGTTAATACTCCTGTCCGAGAACTCCATGTTATTGTTTGTGTATTAGGATCAAATGAACTAGAAGTTAACGTTGCACCTTCTTTTATATAATAGATTTTATTAGATGCATGCAGTTTTGCTAACAAACCGCCCATTCCATATTTATTTAAATACTGCACTGCTTGTTTAAAATCATTTTTAGATTCATTTGAAACCTCTGCCGCATAATATACTTTTTACCATCCGGATCTATATACATAATGGGATTATTGACACAATAAGCATACGGACTTATGCCATAATATTTTTCCGACATCGGATCAACCGTCACAAACCGTCCCAACGCAGCATCATAGTGCCGTGCACCGTAATCGTACCAGTTCAAGCCGTTCTTGTTATCGAACTCCTTACCATTATACTTATAAGGCTGGATATTATTCGTACTCGCAAATACTCACTCCGCCGAAAGGATAGTAATGGTTCGTTTCCTCAACTGTTCCCGTGGAACTGATGACCACACGGTTATTACCTTGGTGGTCTTTCAGGTAGTAATGGTATTTACTGTCAGCCAAGGTGACATAGCCTTCTTCCGTCAACAAGTATTTCTGACTGCCGTTTTCATAGACCACACTGCCGCAATAGTCCGTTGTAGTAGTTGTACTTCCTATCTTATGAACCGTACGCAGCTTCGTGCCATCCGCCGCATACAGATAGGTTATCGTATTCCCGTTCCCGAACGTGACCTTGCTCGGCAAATTTAAACAATTATATTGAATATCTGTGATATTCTTATTCAAATCTTTCGTCAGGTTGCCGTTTTTACCAACGAGGTGGCAGAACTCTATAACCTGATTAAAATCGTAGACCGGAGTGCAAGGCTATAAGCTGATTTTAGTGCATAACGAGCTGCGCAACATAAGACAATCAGTCAAAAGAGAGAAGAGAATAAACTGCATGTCCAGTCCCAGTAGTATAGGACTACTGTCTTACAGCGTCAGGACTGCAGTCCTATATATATTAGGACTGCAGTCCTGGTATCTTAGGATTTTAAGAGGACTGGGATGTAAAGGACCATGCTGCTAATTGACTTCCCAATTCCTGCTTGCTTCCTGCTTATTTTCTTTTCAACTCCTCGGTCGGGACCATCCGGTACAGTTTGTCACTGGGGCGGATGCGTCCGGGCACCTTGAACGACACGTGCACGCCTTTGGGCACTACGTCCACCGGTTTCAGGTCGACACGGGCTTCGTCGAGGGTGACAAACATCGCGCCCGTAGTAGGACCCGTTATCAGCAGCTTGTCGCCTACCTTGATTTCGGACGCTTCTATCAGAAACTCAGCCACGCCGATGTTGGAGAAATACTTGATGCCCCGTCCGGCGTACACCTTGCGTTCGGTAGCGCCCGAACCGTAATTGCGGCTCCACTCTCCCAAGCGTTGCCCCAAGTAATAACCGTTCCAAAAGCCGCGGTTGAATACCGTCTTCAAGCGTTCGTCCCATGCGTCTTTCTTCGCTTCGGTAAACGTGCCGTCCAAGTACGACCGGATGGCTTCCTTATAGCACTCTACCACCGTCTTCACATACTCGGGTCCGCGGGCACGTCCCTCTATTTTGAACACCCGCACGCCCGCTTCTATCATTTCGTCCATAAAGCGGATGGTCTTCAGGTCTTTGGGCGACATGATGTACTGGTTATCCACTTCCAGTTCGATGTCGCTTTCCTTGTCTTTTACAATATAGGCGCGGCGGCACACCTGCATACAGGCACCGCGGTTGGCGGAAGCGTTCAGTTCGTTCAGGCTGAGGTAGCACTTGCCCGATACCGCCATGCACAACGCTCCGTGGCAGAACATCTCGATACGCACGGGTTGCCCCATCGGGCCGGTGATGTGCTGCTCATGGATGGCATCGTATATCTTGCGCACCTGTTTCAGGTTCAGTTCACGTGCCAGCACCACCACGTCGGCAAACTGGGCATAAAAGCGCAGTGCCTCCACATTGCTGATGTTCAGTTGGGTAGAAAGGTGCACTTCCTGCCCGATTTGGTTGCAATACGCCATTACCGCCACATCGGCGGCAATCACCGCACTGATGCCTGCCTGTTTTGCCGCATCGATAATCCGGCGCATCAGCTCCAGGTCTTCATCGTAAATGATGGTATTCACCGTGAGGTAACTCTTTACCCCGTGCTCGTCGCACGTGCGTGCTATCTCGCGCAAGTCGTCAATGGTAAATGTGCTTGCCGACCGTGCCCGCATGTTCAAACTCTCGATACCGAAATAGATGGAATCTGCTCCGGCATGAATAGCCGCCGCCAGTGATTCGCGCGAACCTACCGGTGCCATAATCTCAAAGTCTTTTATCGAATAATCCATATTTCTTCTGATTTAGGCTGCAAAGGTAGCGATTTTCCAGCAATCATTGTGTATCTTTTATGCATAATGATAGAATAAATACCCAAAAACGAAACCCGATGTGCGCATATTTTCACTTTTCTATGTCATTTATTCAAAGAATTTACTATTTTTGCGCCCGTTTTTTGGGAAACAGACAAAACTATTCAATAAACCATAAACAATGTTTCTCCACAAGAGAGAGAGAAACCAACTGTAAACTATAAACACATAACAACCAATTAAACACTTATGAGCAGGTCACTAACTCTGCTATGCATGCTTTTGTTCTGCATAGCGACGTATGCGCAACGCATCACTGTTTCGGGAAAAGTCACTGCCGGAGGCGAAGGTTTGCCCGGCGTGACAGTAGCGGTAAAAGGAAGTACTAACGGTACAATCACCTCCATGGATGGCGACTATTCGCTACAGACCGAACCACAAAACACATTGGTATTTTCATTTATCGGCTACGAAACTCAGGAAGTTCCTATAAATGGGCAGAAAACCATTAACATAGAAATGCACGAATCCAGTATTGCCATCGATGAGGTGGTTATCGCCGTGCCCTACGGTACTGCAAAAAAATCTACCTTCACCGGTTCGGCAAGTGTAATCGACAAGAAAATCATTGCCGCCTCACAGGTATCCAGCGTGTCGAAAGCATTGCAAGGAACCGTAGCTGGTCTGCAATCGTTCTCTACCAGCGGACAACCGGGTGAAGATGCCAGCATCTACATCCGCGGCGTAGGCTCCGCCAATGCCACCACCACACCGCTGTACGTAGTGGACGGCGTGCCTTACGACGGTGCCTTGTCGTCTATCTCTTCGCAAGACATTGCTTCGGTGACTGTACTGAAGGATGCCGCCGCCGCTTCACTGTATGGTTCACGTGCTGCCAACGGTGTGATTATGATTACTACCAAGCAAGGACAAAACGGTTCGGCTCCTACCATCCAGCTTTCAGCCAAGTATGGTTTTTCGAGCCGCGCCGTACGCGACTACGACCAGTTGAGTACGAACGACTACTTCATGCTGCAATGGGAGGCACTTCGCAACAGCTATATGGACAACGGTCAAAGTGCTGAATCGGCTGCACAGACAGCTTCTTCTATTCTTGCCACTACGGCAACAGGTGGCTTGGGTATCAACCCTTACGGCACACAATATCCCCAACCGGTAGGCACGGATGGCAAAATCGTGGCAGGTGCTACTCCGCTGTGGGATGACAGTTGGGAAGATGCTTTGAGCCAGGATGCCCATTATACTGATATCAGTGCCAGCATCTCGGGTGGTAGCGAACGTACCAAGTATTATTTCTCGCTGGGCTACCTGAACGACCAAGGTGCTTACATCTGTTCGGGCTTCAAGCGTTATAACCTCCGTACCAATATCACGACCGACTTGCGCAAATGGTTGCAGGTAGGACTGAACGTATCGGCTACCCACTCTGTTCAGGATTATCCGAAACAAGACGATACGGCTATCGGAAACATCGTACTGGCCGCCCGCAGTATTCCGTCGTTTTATCCTGTGTATGAACGTGACTTGACCACCGGCGAATATTTGCTGGATGAAAATGGCAACCGTATTTACGATTACGGAAACTACCGCAAAGGTTCATACAACGGTTATAACTTCGCGCAATCCATGTTGTACGACAAAAAAGAATACAAGCGCGATGCGGCTTCGATACGCGGTTATCTGCAAATCACTCCCCTTGAAGGATTGAGCTACAAAATGTCGCTCAACATCGACTACAACAGCCGCTTCGCACATTTCTACGACAATCCCACTTACGGCAAAGAACCATTGACCGGTGAAGTGGAGAAGGAAAACGTGCGTACAACGGGACTTACTTATAATAATGTCATCAACTGGAACCATACGTTCAACGAAAATCACGACGTACGCCTGATGGCTGGTCAGGAATATTACGAATACAACACGTCCAATTTTGGAGGTTCCCGTACCGGTGTCATTACCGACGGTTACTACGAACCCGATGTAGCTTCTACACTGAGTTCTTTCTATGGCAACAGCGACCAATACAAATTGTTGAGCTTCTTCGGCAGTGCGGAATATTCGTACCAAAGCAAGTATTTCGTATCGGCATCGGTACGTACCGACGGCTCGTCACGTTTCCACCCCGACCACCGCTGGGGAACATTCTGGTCGTTTGGCGGTTCGTGGAAGATTTCACGTGAAAAATTCCTTGAAGAGGCTGCAAACGACTGGTTGACCAACCTGACCCTCCGTGCCAGCTACGGTGCACAGGGTAACGACAATGTGGGTTATTATGCCTATAAGGCACTGTATGAAATAGGCAGTTCATTCGGCGAATCTACCTTGCACGCTTCACGTCTGGAAACACCGGAACTGAGTTGGGAAACCAATCTGAACCTGAACGTGGGACTTGACTTCGGTTTCTGGAGCAACCGCCTCAACGGAACCATCGAATTTTTCCAACGTGCATCTAAAGATCTGCTCTTCGCACGCGACCTCGTTCCGTCGGGAGGATTTTCCAGCATTGATGCCAACATCGGTAAACTGAAAAACTATGGTTGGGAATTTACCATTAACGGTACGCCTGTACTGACCAAAGACTGGACGTGGAAACTCAGTGTCAACGCTACGACATACAAGAACGAAATCGTTGAATTGCCTACTGACGTGATGTGGCAAAGCACCAAGAAATGGGTGAAAGGTGGCTCGCTGTACGACTTCTGGTTGTATGAATGGGCAGGTGTGAATCCGGAAAACGGTAATCCGCAATGGTATTATACCGATACCGACGGAAGCCGGAAAATCACCGAAGACTATTCCAGCCTGACTTCGGACGACAAGGTGAAGATGGGCAGTTCGTTGCCGAAAGTAAGCGGTGGTTTCCAGTCAGACCTGACCTGGAGAGACCTTTCACTCTCGATGTTGTTCTCATACGCTATCGGCGGCAAGCTGTATAACAACGACTACAAAAGCATGATCAGCGTATCGGGAGGAAACGGTTCTACCTTAAGCAAGGATATGCTCAACCGGTGGACACCTGAAAACCGCTATACTGACATCCCGCGTCTGTCGTACGACCAGACCAGCTACTTCACCAGCAGTTCCAGCCGCTGGTTGGTAAACCGTTCGTTCTTGCGCCTGAAAACCGTTACATTATCGTATAACCTGCCAGAGAAATGGCTGCACTATGCCACTATCAAGCAGGCAAGCATCTTCCTGCAGGGCGAAAACCTGCTGACTTTCTGCCACCAGCAGGGACTTGACCCCGAACAGCCTATTAATGGTATGGTTTCATACCGTTATCCGGCAATGAAGACATTCTCTTTCGGTATTAATGTAACACTTTAAAAAACACTTTTAAACTATGAAACTGAATTTTAAGACTATATGCTTTGGGGCACTGGCTGCCTGCACCTTTACAGCCTGCGACCTGGATACGGCTCCCACGACTTCACTCGATGCAGATGCCGTTTACAAAAACACAGAAAATGCCGACCGTGTGATGCGTGGCGTATGGAACTATATTTTCAATAGCGGTTCAACGTATGCTTCCATCGGCTATGGTGCCATCATGATGAACGATGACTTTGCCGGTTCGGACGTAGTGCGTACCACCAGTTACGGATATTCATCCAGCTATAACCTGACAAACGGCTATGGACGCGGCGAAATCAATGACGTGATGTGGGACATGGTATACGACCCCATCAACAACTGCAATGCCGTATTGGCAAACATTGATAACATCGAAGGCGAACAAACAGAGAAAGACCGTATCAAGGGACAGGCTTACGCTACACGTGGTTTCCTTTACATGCTGTTGGCAAGCCACTATTCTTTCGCCATCGACAAAGACCCTAATGCCGTATGTGTACCCATCTACACCGAGCCTACCAGTTACGATATGGCAGTAACCGGAAAACCCGCATCCAGCGTATCGGAAGTATATGCGCAGGCACTTGCCGACCTGAAAGCCGGATATGATTTGATTCCGACGGATTATAACCGTGGAAGTAACGCGACCGACCAGTATAAAATAGACCATACAGTAGTAGCAGGCTTGCTGGCACGTACCAGCCTCTACGCCCGCGAATGGCAGGAAGCCTACAATTATGCCGATGAGGCCATGAACCTGAAAAACCGTTACCTGATGAATGAAACGGAATACAAGAGCGGATTCAACAATGCCTTAAACCAGGAATGGATGTGGGGTTACTCATGTACTATTGACGATAACCTTCCCGCCTATAACTTTCATTTCAAAGATAGCACGACACCAGGAAGCGGTTACTCTTGCCTGAATGTAGACCCTTATTTCAAAGAACTGTTTGATGATAATGATTACCGTAAAGGAATGTTCTTTTGGGGTCCCAATGCCGGATACGGTGAATGGACCATGCTGAGTTCGAAGTTCAAATTCGCCGATGTCGACAATATGCTTGCCGACATTGTGATGATGCGTGTAGCCGAAATGTACCTTATCAAGGCAGAAGCTGCAGCACACCTGCCGGGAAAAACCAGTGAGGCACAAAGCCTGTTGAAAGAACTGCGCGACGCACGTATGAAACCGGGCTATACCGCAGCCGAAATTACAGCTACAGGTGATGACCTCCTGAAAGAAATCTGGCTGGAACGCCGCAAGGAATTGTGGGGGGAAGGATTTGCACTGACTGATATCATCCGCAACCAGCAACCGGTAGAGCGTAAGGCATGGCAACACTTCGTAGAATGTACTTATAACGAACATGAAGATGGAAGCGTAACCGACAAGACACCTATCGTAACCGAAACCGGAGATGTCATCTTTGCCGATGATAAAGACGAGGCTTACCAAAGCAAATATTGCGTTATCCTGCAAGGACACTCTACCGTGAAGCTTCCCGACGGAACAGATTTTGTTCCGAACAGCAAGTACTACTTGTTCCGTATCACTGAACAGGAAGAGCTGCAAAACCTGAATCTGTACAACGACCATCCGAAACTGGATATTTACAGATAATCTGGCAAACGGAAGGAAGGCATAAATACTCTTCAATGCCAGCCAGACAAATAAAAAGAGATGCTTCATACGGAGCATCTCTTTTTATTTTACTACTTTTGCAAACGAAAACCATCCTAATGAAACTTTACCCCATGAAGATACGAACCATCGACTTAGGAGAGAGACCCGTAGTGCTGGCTCCTATGGAAGACGTGACCGACCCCGCATTCCGCCTGCTCTGCAAAGAGTTTGGTGCCGATATGGTATATACCGAATTTGTATCGAGCGATGCCTTGATACGTTCGGTAGACAAGACGATGACGAAACTCAACATCAGTGCCGCCGAACGCCCCGTAGCCATCCAAATATATGGCAAGGATACCGATACAATGGTAGAAGCGGCACGCATCGTTGAACAGGCTCACCCCGACATCCTCGACTTAAACTTCGGTTGCCCGGTAAAGCGGGTGGCTGGTAAAGGGGCAGGGGCAGGCATGCTTCAGAATATCCCCAAAATGCTGGAGATAACCCGTGCCGTAGTGAATGCGGTGCAGATTCCTGTTACGGTAAAAACCCGCCTGGGATGGGACGAGAACCACAAAGTCATCGTAGAACTTGCCGAACAGTTGCAGGATTGCGGCATCGAGGCATTGACCATACACGGGCGTACCCGTGCACAGATGTACACCGGCGAAGCCGACTGGACCCTGATAGGTGAGGTAAAAAATAATCCGCGTATGCGCATTCCTATCATCGGGAACGGTGACATCACTACTCCCCAACGTGCCAAAGAATGTTTCGACCGCTACGGTGTGGATGCCATTATGATAGGCCGTGCCAGTTTCGGACGCCCGTGGATATTCAAGGAAGTGAAGCATTATCTGGAAACGGGCGAAGAACTTCCTCCACTTTCTTTCCGCTGGAAGCTGGACGTATTACGCCGTGAGGTACAAGACAGCATCAACCTGCTCGACGAGCGCCGGGGCATCCTCCACGTACGCCGTCACCTGGCAGCTTCTCCTTTATTTAAAGGTATTCCCAATTTCCGCGAAACCCGTATCGCCATGCTCCGTGCCGAAACCCAAGTGGAGCTTTATGCGATACTGGACCATATCGAAACAATATTGGAAGAACAAGCGAACCTGCAACAAACCTATGGACATGAATAACATGAAAACAACTTACAAGAAAAGCTTACAACTATTATTTCACCTGACGGGCATCGCCTGTCTGCTCCTTGCGCTGGTTTCTTGCGAAAAAGACTCATCCGCCCCCGCAAGCGACACAATAGACTATTCGGACAACCGATGCTGGTTCGAGAATAAGCAAGACGCTACGGGAAAAGACGTAGACCTGTTTTATGTAGTCCCGACCTGCATTTGGGACTATACCGACTCGTTGGGGCAAACCCGGCACCACATGGACATCTTCAATACGGAACAACGTGCCTTGACAGACCCTTCCATCCAATTGGCTAAAAGCGTATTGGCAGATAGCTGCAACTTCTTCTCTCCTTATTACCGCCAGATTTCGATGGACAGCTGGCTCACCTTGGACACGGCACTCATCGAAGAGCGTTTCAAGCTGGCTTATCAAGACGTGGCGGACGCTTTCCATTATTATATGGAGCACGACAACCAAGGGAAACCGTTCATCCTTGCGGGACACAGCCAAGGAGCCAAGGCGGTTATCGAACTCCTGAAACGGGAAATGACACCCGACATCAGCCGGAAGCTCATCGCCACTTACGCTATCGGCTATACCGTGACACCGGAAGAGCTTGCCGGTTATCCTACCTTGCGCCCTGCACAAGACTCCATAGATACGGGCGTGCTCATCGGATTCAATAGCGTAACCCGTCCCGATGCCGTATCGCCTTTGTTCCGAGACAATGTAGTGTGCATCAATCCTGTCAACTGGCGCACCGATGCTACCCCAGCTACCTCTTACCAAGGATTTACCGTCGCGCAAGACACCACCATCCATACACTTATCGTGACGGGCATCAATGAAGAGCAGTATTTCATCCCCAGCGTGGCAGCCCTGTTGCCTAAAGGAAACCTGCACGTACAAGAGTTCAACCTTTATAACGAAGACCTGCGCAAGAACGTATTGCAACGCATACGGGCATTCCGTCAGGCACAGTAATGCATTTCCCTATGAAAAGAGATGAATACCCTTTTACTGCTCCCGTACATAGACTTTCTTTTCCACGCCTACCCCTGTCACCGTAACCTTTTTCCAGTGCAAAGGCAAAACCGAAGGCAACTGTATAATGCCTTCTTCGGTTACTTGAAGCCCACAAAATCCATTCAGCACGGCTTGAAGCAAGCCTCCTGCTCCAGTCATAAAATAAGGGTTGTTGCTTGAAGGTGTTTCAGACAGTACCCCGAAAGGAGGACGCCAGTTAGGCTGATAACAACGGCAGAACATTTCATAGGCTTTTGCCGCATTGCCCATTCGTGCATATTGTACACAAAAAACGGCATACGACATCATTGGACCATCGCGCTGGTCAATGCGTTCAGCATAATAGGCAAGGTCTTTTTGCTGCTGCCTGACATCGGTGATTTTTCCCAACGGGTAAGCCAGCAGGTTGACATCTGCCTGTTTGATGGTTTCACCTTGATACGTGGCATGTTCACGCGTAACTCCATCTTCAAACTGCAAGATACGCAAACCACGGCTCACCTTACCCCATACAGAAGGTACTTGCTCACCACATACCCATCCGGCACGGGAAGCATAGTCTAATACCAACGAGGCGGAAGCGTTGGTAAAGGCATTATCGGTTACACCATTGGCATATTCGTCTGCTCCAGTTACCCCGACAATCGAATAGGAACCGTCGGCATTACATACCGAACGACTTACCCAAAACTCTGCTATCTCCTTCAGCAACGGAAAACCTTCACGCTTCAGCCAAACAGAATCACGGGTCACACAATAATAATTCCAGCAAGCAATGCCCACATCTGCTGTGATATGATGTTCGAATGCCCCGGTCAGGGCAAATGTCGGTGTCGCCTCTTCGCCCGTATCGTCGCTTTCCCACGGATACATTGTTCCCTTATATCCGTATGCCATTGCTTTCCGGCGTGCAGGCTCTTTTCGGTCTACACGATAATCAAGCATCGACCGTGCCATATCGGGTTGCAGCAAAAGCATCGGAGGATACATCCAAAGTTCAGTATCCCAAAAGATATGTCCATTGTAACCTTGCGAAGAAAGTCCCATCGGTGGAATACTCAACCGGCTTCCGGCACGGCAGGATGCATATAAACCTCAAATCCGCAACCTATAGGGTTTAGTGGGATTTTGCTTGCAAAGCGACAAA
>ERZ857521.74-NODE-74-length-146371-cov-16.051847_pt1 | contig 146371 bp, 122 predicted proteins | sample MGYA00519701_ERZ857521 | MGnify/ENA primary metagenome ERZ857521 (study PRJEB31778, sample SAMEA3449346) | human gut metagenome | biome: human gut; feature: human-associated habitat; material: faeces | place: United Kingdom | collected 2010/2012 ...
TCTTACAGCGTGAAGATTAATAATCTTTCGGCATGAAGATTAATAATCTTACAAGAAATGCACTCATACTATTATTACTAAAAACGCCCGACTTCATTCATATGAAATCGGGCGCAAACTTAACAAAAACTGTTTTGAATTTCTACAAAAAGTATTCTTGGCTTAATGTATTCGTTTTCGTATGCGTTTTGGGCGATTTTTTAATCCTTTCCGCTTCTGTTCTTGTCAGATAGCTTGCTGTCTTCTTCTTCACAGTATTGGAAATGCCTTAAAAACCCATCCCCAACCAGCACACGATAAATTCAAAACAGTTTCTCAAATATCTGAAAAAATTACTTTTCTTTCTTAGCCGCAGCTGTCTTTCTTGTGGTTGTTGTTTTCTTTGCCGCAGGCTTCTTAGCTTCAGATTTCTTCAATTCGGCTTGAAGCTTGGTCACCTCATCGTTCAGCTGAACCAACTCTTCACCTTGATTCTTGATAGTGGTAAGCAAAGACCCTAACTCTTCATTGTCCATATCTGCCGGATACAACGAATTGACACGAGCCAAGAAATCGCCTAAGATGTTCATATAATTAGTAAATGCATCATAAGGTGAATCATAGATACCTCTATCCAGCCCAACTCCCGTATCTTTTGTAGTCATAAAACGGAAATTATTGCTTGCCTGCAGGTAGAACCAGTCTTGCTTGATACGGCGGTCGTCGCACAAATGCACACGCTCGGCCACACTGTACAGTTTGTTAAACGCTTCGCGCTGCATCACATTACCCAGCCATGGACTGATGTCTCTTTCTTCATCCGACCAAGACATCGGATAAGGCACATCCATCATATCTACCGATTTCAATTTCGTAACAATTTCGGTAGGGGTCGAGAATGTGATGCCCCGCTGCTTGGCACATGCAGGCAATGCTTTCAAGAATTCCAGGATGTTGGAAGACAACGGTTGTGCTATACCGAGAGCCGACAGTTCCATAAAAATGTTGATGACCTGTTCGTTTTCGGGCAAAGTGGCAATCCAGTCTATATAAGTATCTGCAAACAAGGGATATTCGCTCCATTCCGAATTAGAGAAGCGCAGGCTGATATCGTCCGACAACTTGAAGTCGCGCATCAACAGTTTCAGATTCGGGTTCTCGGCGCAATGATACAGATAGTGCGGGCTCTTCCATCCCAACACATGCTTCGCACCTTCTATCAGTTGGCCCTTAAAGCCCATGCTGGCTACGATTCCACCTATTTCATTGTCGTAAATCAAGCTGGAATTACGGAACACTTTCGGATCCTGACCGAAATAATCCTTGATTTTTTTACGCATAAATTCTACTTCTTCACGGAAGCATTCTTCGTTTGCCAACGAAGACAAGCCGTGAGAATAAGGCTCGCATATAAATTCGCAACAGCCTGTGGCATTCAGTTCCTGCAACAGTTCGATAACAGCCGGTGCATGTATCTCCAATTGTTCGAGTGCTACACCTGAAATGGAAAGACCAACCTTAAAAGCTCCTTCATTGTTTTTTGCCATTTCAATCAGGGTGGTCAATGCCGGAATATACGAACGTTCGGCAACATCGTTGATGCCCTGTTCGTTTGCGTAATCATCGTAGTAATAATGGTCTGTACCAATTTCAAAAAAACGATAGCGTTTGAGATGTGTTATCTGATGTATTTCAAAGTAAAGACAGATTGTTTTCATATCGATTTTGTATAATTATAGTTTTCCACAATTTTTTAAAGTCTGTTCGTATAAGCCGCGAATCTTCACGCCTACTTTCTCCCATACAATACCGTCGACTTCTTTCTTTCCTTCATCGCGCAGGTATTCGTACAATGCCGGATAAGTACAAATAGCATGAATGGCATCTGCCATGGCATGAATATCCCAATAATCGGTCTTTATACATTTACTCAAGATTTCGGCACACCCCGACTGCTTGGAAATAATGGTAGGCACACTACATTGCATAGCTTCCAGTGGCGATATGCCGAACGGCTCGGATACGGAAGGCATGATGTACACATCGCTGGCTTTCAATACCTCGTACACCTGTTTGCCTCTCATGAAGCCCGGGAAATGGAAACGGTCGGCAATGCCTCTTTCGGCAGCCAGACGAATCATGGCATTCATCATATCACCGCTACCTGCCATGACGAAACGCACGTGACGCGCACGGCGCAATACCATCGCAGCCGCTTCAACAAAATATTCCGGTCCTTTCTGCATGGTGATACGTCCCAGGAAGGTAACGATTTTCTCGTTCGGATTTTTACGCGGTACAATATCCTGAATCTCTTTCGACAACGGAGACACGGCATTGTGGACCGTAAAGACTTTACGCGGATCCTGATAGTATTTATGAATAACCGTCTGTCGTGTCAATTCACTCACACACATGATGCAATCGGCGTGGTCCATACCGTTCTTTTCGATGGAATAAACCGTAGGGTTTACATTGCCACGGCTACGGTCGAAATCGGTAGCATGAACATGGATGACCAACGGTTTGCCTGATACCTGCTTGGCATGAATACCTGCCGGATAGGTCAGCCAGTCGTGCGAATGGATGATATCAAATTCCTGCTGACGGGCAACCACTCCCGCCACAATGGAATAATTGTTTATTTCTTCATGCAATTTATCCGGATAACGCCCTGAAAATTCAAGGCAACCCAAATCATTGGTATGCATATAGTTGAAATCGGCATAGATATGGTCGCGCAAGTCGTAATAGAGCTGCGGGTCCATATAGTTTCCTACACGGCTTTTTACGTAATCCCATTGTACATCGCGCCATACAATAGGTACGCTGTTCATGCCGATGATTTTCAAGAAGCTTTGGTCTTCATCTCCCCATGGCTTCGGTATGCAGAAGGTAATCTGCATGTCCTCTTGTTGCGCTAAACCTTTGGTAAGTCCGTAACTGGCTGTACCTAAACCTCCCAAGATATGGGGAGGAAATTCCCATCCAAACATTAAAACTTTCATAGTATTTCCTCCCTTTTACTGATTGTCATATTTTTCTAACAGATTTAAAGTTCTCAATATTTGAGCCACGTTCATGGCGAACGAAATGGCTCCTCTGCCTCTGAATGGCGGGTTTCCATCGAATAATTCAGGAATAGAGCCTACGCAATGGAGTGATAATTCGTCTTCGAAGCTAATCATCTGACGTTCTACGAACGAAATGGCACTACGCTTGTAGATGCGCAAATAGGCTTCGAGATAGAATCCTTCCAGCCAAGGCCATGCCGTACCTTGATGGTAAGCGTAATCGCGTTGGATTTGCGGGCCTACATAATTCGGGTTGTAGCCTCCGCTCTTCGGGCTTAACGAGCGTAAACCTTTCGGAGTAAGAAGTTCCTTTGTCACAATATCGACCACGCCTTTCTTCTGTTTGGCATTCAACGGAGAATAATCGAATGCTGCTGCAAAAATCATGTTCGGGCGTACGCTCCAGTCCATCATGTCTCCATCTACATAATCGAGCAGATAACCGTATTCGTTCAAGAATGTGTCAATGAAAGCCTTTCCTGCTTTTTCTGCCAATTGGGTTAAGGTTCCGGCAAATTCTGTATCACCTCCTTCGCCCAGCAATTCTCCGGCAAACATCAACGCGTTGTACCACAGTGTATTGAATTCGACGATATATCCTGTACGCGGAGTAACCGGACGGCCGTTCGACATTGCATTCATCCACGTAATGGCTTTGTCTCTTCCTTGGGCATATACCAGTCCGTTATCACATACTTTCAGGTTCGGATGTTTTCCTTCGGTAAGATACGTCATGATGTCTTTCAATAATGCCCCGTATTTGCTTCGTGCCACATCGCGTGATACCATTTTCGCGTATTGTTGGATAGTCCATACTGCCCATAACAATACATCCGGATGTTCCATTTCGTAGACTTTCAGCGTTGCCGGTTCGCCTTTCATGAATTCGTAAATCGCTTTAGATGCCGTGTCCATCACCGTTTCGAACTTGTCTGTTTCATTGATAGCAAGCATCAGTCCCGGCAGAGAGATGAACATGTCACGCGCACGGCATTTGAACCATGGGTAGCCTGCCAAGACGTATGACTCGTCTCCTTGTTTGTTCAGGAACTGGTGGGCGGCATTAATCAGGCAATGCTTGAAATTGTCGCGCGGAGTACGGCGGTCTGCTTCTTCCGAGAAGAGCTGGTCCAGATTAGCGGTTTCAATTTCCGAAATGCCTCCCGAGAACACAACCGGATGGTCTTTGGTGATTTCCATTTCGAAATACCCCGGCACATACAGGTCTTCATTGAAATCGTATCCGCGTTCTTGTTCTTTCGGATACTCTATGCCCCGGTACCAATCCGGTTGGAAATGGAATTCGTTCGGGCAATTGGTCTGCATGAACAATTCGGGATATCCCGGATACATACATGTTTTGATTCCGTTTTTTACGGTATCATACTGGCGACTTGCCTGTGCGTTTTCATGAGTGTACTGACGTACGCTACGGAAAGCTAAATACGGGCGCAAGCGAAGTGTCGTACTGGAATGAGCGTCCAGCAAAGTATAACGAATCAAAATACGGTTCTCATGATGCACGAACAACTTTTCTTTCTTCAGCACTACACCTCCCACTCTGTAAATAGTAGTAGGCACTTTCTCGCATTCGAACTCCCGGATGTACTTGTGACCACGCGGACTGAAAGTGTCTCCATGATATTTATGGAGTCCCAGATTAAATTCAGCCCCATGCTGGATGACCGTTTCATCGAGCGAGGACAACAACACATGGTTTTCATCATCCAGTTCCGGCACGGGGATGACCAATAAACCATGGTATTTGCGAGTGTTGCAATCTACTATTGTAGAGCAATGATACGCGCCAGAACGATTAGTCCGAAGAATTTCACGTGTCAAAGATTCTTCCAAATTCGTCATCAGCGTCTTGTCAAATCGTAAATAACTCATAGCTGTTATATTAAGGTTATTAATTGCATAAAAAATGTTATTTCTTTAACACCTCAAAATTAGTAATTAAATAAACAAGGCAAAATGAAAAGTTCGTTTTTTTTTCCCGTTTACCTAAAAAAATTGCATTTTTCTTATTACAGGCAACACTATATTACAAAATGTGTGTTTTATAGCATAATTTAAGACATCGGCCTAACTAAATGCCCCAATCGGAACAAGATACACAAAAATGATGTCTGATGTTCCAATCGGGGACTGAAGATCTAATGTTAATAAGAGAAATTTTCGCCTTTCACATATACTTTAAAATCTTTGATGCCTCCGGGCACATTGCTTTCCATACGGGGCAGATATTGGATTGCAGTCAGGGTATGCTTCGCTCCCAAATCAATTACGACCGCATGAGGATAAGCCGAACCGGTTTCGGTACTCCAGTAGGTAGACTCCTGCAAATCGAAAATCTTATCAGCCGAACGGTTCACCTGCGATACATCCTCGCTATCCGCATATTTTACAATCCACGGTTCACGCGAAAGACGTTCTCCGTTTTCATCAAGCAGATACATTTCGGCAATACATGCCAAGTCTTTTCCGTCTTGCGCATTCAAGGCTTCAATACATACATAACGTCCCGAAACCGGCTTGCCGAATTTCATTTCCTGCCATCCGTTGCCCGCTTTGAAGCTTCCGCTCAATACCGGGGTTTCTCCCGCAAGCCGGAGTTCTTCACCCTTATTGCGATGTGTCAGCGGCTTATTCACCAGCAATTGGTTCAGAATCGGTTCTTCCAACCCTTCCGTACGGGCTTCTTTTGGACCTACGATATCAAATACCAATATTTCATTTTCGCCTTCTTTCAACCAACATCCCGGGACATACAATGTCTGCTGAGGACCGATTTCCCAAATGCGTCCGATGCCATATCCGTTTACATAAACCAAGCCTTTGCCCCATGTTTCAAAGTTCAAGAACGTATCGCCCGGCTTCTCTACGTGGAATGTAGCCCGGTAGCAACCCGGCACACGCTGGCCTTGCGCATCTTTTACCGACTTCAGCGGTTCAAACTTCAAACCTTTATACCATTCGTAACGGTCTTTCAGGTTATAAACCTTCCAACCTTTCAATTCGGTAGTACGTCCTCCGTTCTTCAATTCGACCTTTTCGGTAATTCCTTTAAAGTCTTTGATAGCCCGTCCGAAATTGATACGTCCCATGGCTTCCACCAAGATATCCAATTGCGCACCTTCGGCACATGCCGGAATATCCAGTTGCTTTTCCCCGTTCCGGCGGTCCAGTTTGCCGATATATTTCCCGTCAATAAAGATTTGTGCATAATCGTGAGCTTCGGTTACGGTAAGTGTAGCCGAACGGTCAATCTTGGGCAAAGTTGTGCGGTAAAGAATGCTTCCGAATCCCTGATCGTACTCTTCCATCGTGCGGATGGTATCATCGCTCTTCGGTTCGGGCAGATTAGCGAACAGCGGAGCCACTTCGGTAAACTCGAAAGCCGGTACGGAGATAGTCGGGATATCATCGGGCACTTTAGCCTGCTTCTTTCCGTCCATATATTTCGCCAAGGTCTCACGCAATTTCTCGTATTTCGGCGTAATCTTTCCCGATTCGCTGATAGGCGCATCATAATCATACGAAGTCACATCCGGTGCAAATCCCGGTGAGTTCGCTCCAGCCCAGTGTCCCCAGTTGGTACCGCCGTGAGTCATGTAAAGGCTGAACGAAATACCCTTTGAAAGCATTTCATCAATGCCGGCAATCATATCATCTGCCGCACGGGTCTCGTGATTGGCTCCCCATTTGTCGAACCATCCGCTCCAGAACTCGCTACACATCAACGGGCTGTCGGGACGTACTTTCTTTAATGGAGCAAACTGTTCGTCGATATTCGCACCCGTACCGAAGTTCATGGTCCACACCAAATCGTCTAATGCATTGAGTTGGAAATTGGATGCCCAGTCGCATTGGAACAAGGTTACATCGCCGAAATTCCCGCGCACGATGTCGCGTATCTTCGCTACATATTCCTTGCTTTCGCCATACGATCCGTATTCATTCTCTACCTGTACCATAATAATAGGGCCGCCCTTTTGTATGGTCAATCCAGCCACCTGATTGGCAACTTCTTTCTCGAAGATAGCCACACGTTCCAGGAAATACGGGTCGTCCTCACGCAAACGGATGTCTTTCTTCTTTAAAAGCCACCAGGGCAGACCGCCCATTTCCCACTCGGCACATACATACGGACCGGGACGGAGGATAACATACATATCATTCTTCTGGCACAGGCGGCAGAACTCAGCCAAGTCCTTTTGCCCGGTAAAGTCGAACTCTCCCGGCTTCTCTTCATGGAAATTCCAGAAAACATACAGGCAAATAGTATTCATCCCTAACGCCTTGCATTGCTTGATGCGATGCTCCCAATAGGCACGTGGAATACGAGGATAATGCAACTCGGCAGCCTTTACCACAAAAGGCTCGCCATTGAGCAGGAAACTTCCTTTCCCTGCCTCAAACGTTCCGCTTTCAGCTTTCGGCGCACACGACTGAAATCCAGTCATCGCTCCAATAGAAAGCAGAAGCGACACGCCAATAGTTGCCAATTTATTCATACAAGTTTTCTTTAAAAGTTAACAAATAATTTCATGTTATCAGATTGTCTGCACAAAGATAGGAAAAAATGGATAGCCGAAAGAGAAAATAATCAGTCAAATTAGGGGCATAAACCGGTCAAAAACACTTTCTCGCATACATCGTAATGCAGAAAGCCCTATCTTTGTTAAAAGAATAATCCAAACAAATACTATTAACCAAAAACAATTAACCATGAATTACAAGACACGTATGCTTGCCTTGCTCGCGTTGTTTCTGCTGACAATTTCAGTATCGCGGGCATCCCAGACAGAAGAAAAAGACTATGTAGGCTATCTCTTCACGTATTTCACCGGAAACCACATCAGTGAAGAAGCGGTATGTTTTGCCGTCAGTATGGACGGGTATTCTTTTTATGCACTGAACGGCAACAAGCCGGTGCTCGACTCGAAAGTCATCAGTTCGACCGGAGGTGTACGCGACCCGCATATCCTGCGGTGCGAAGACGGAAAGACTTTCTACATGGTCGTGACCGATATGGTGTCGGATAACGGATGGGATTCGAACCGCGCCCTGGTGATGCTGAAATCTACCGACCTTGTCAACTGGTCGCACTCCATCATCAACATGCAGAAGCGTTATAAAGGACAGGAAAAACTGAAACGTGTATGGGCGCCTCAGACCATCTTCGATAAAGAAGCAGGCAAGTATATGCTTTACTGGTCCATGCAATACGAAGGCGGACCGGACGTTATCTATTACGCATACGCCAACGAGGACTTCACCGACCTGACCGGTGAACCGAAACCTTTATTTATCCCTGCCGACAAGAAATCGTGCATTGACGGGGATATTGTTTATAAAGACGGAGTGTACCATCTGTTCTATAAAACAGAAGGACATGGAAACGGCATCAAAGTAGCCACTACCCGCTCGCTTACATCAGGGGAATGGAAAGAAAGCCCCGACTACAAACAACAGACCAAAGAAGCGGTAGAAGGTGCAGGCACATTCAAGCTGATAGGACAGGACAAATACATCCTGATGTATGACGTGTACATGAAAGGAGCTTACCAATTTACGGAAACCACCGATCTGGAACACTTTAAAGTGATTGACCATGCAGTAAAGATGGACTTCCATCCGCGTCACGGAACGGTTATTCTCATTACGCGTGCTGAACTGAAACGCATTACAGATAAATGGGGAAAGCCGGAGGAACTGGGCGAATTGCCTCAGAATCCGGTATTGCCCGGTTTTCATGCCGACCCCGAAGTGCTCTATTCAAAGAAAACCGATAAATATTACATTTATTCCACTACCGACGGTCAACCCGGGTGGGGAGGCTGGTATTTTACGGCATTCTCTTCGCCCGACCTGAAAGACTGGACTTATGAAGGCGTCATCCTCGACCTGCGCTCTCCACAAGTTCCTTGGGCAAACGGCAATGCATGGGCACCCGCCATTGAAGAAAAACTGATAGACGGAAAATACAAATACTTCTTCTATTATAGCGGCAACCCCAACGACAATTCGCGCAAACAAATCGGTGTAGCCATAGCCGACTCGCCCACAGGTCCGTTTAAGGACATGGGACAACCCATCATCACCGATTCTCCTGCCGGACACGGGCAGCAAATTGATGTGGATGTATTTACCGACCCAATGACTGGTACACCTTATATATATTGGGGCAACGGTTACATGGCAGGAGCCGAACTGAACAGCGATATGGTATCGGTAAAGAAAGAAACCATCAAGGTGTTGACTCCCAAAGGCGGAACCCTGAAAGACTATGCCTATCGCGAAGCCCCGTATGTATTCTACCGGAAAGGTACCTATTACTTCCTATGGTCGGTAGACGATACCGGCTCGCCCAACTATCATGTGGCATACGGAACATCCGATTCGCCTCTCGGTCCGATAAAGGTAGCCAAGGATCCTATCGTAACCATTCAAGACCCGGCAAAAGAAATCTACGGACCGGCGCATAACTCTGTCGTACGCAAACCAGGTACCGATGAATGGTACATCGTCTACCACCGCATCAACAAGAATTATCTGGATAAAGACAAAGGTCCGGGCGTGCACCGCGAAGTCTGCATCGACCGGCTTGAGTTCAATGAAGACGGAACCATCAGACGCGTGACACTCAACAGGTAAATCATCTAAAAACGACTTCGTACCAATATAAGAATCAACAAAAAGACACAGAGATACAAAAATATTTGATATTCACCATAAAACTTTGTATTTCTGTGTCTTCCGGTTAAAATCTTTTCAGCGTTCAGAACCTGATAGAATATTACTTTATTGGAAAATTTAAACAGGTTCTAAGACATTCTTAAAAATGCACACCTAACGTGAACAACAGCTGATGACGGTCATTGTTTACTTTGACGGCAGGAAGACCTTCCTCCAAATCAAACGCATAAAAGTCGGCCTTATAAAAATCGTACTTATAAGCCAAGTCGGCATAGAACAGCTTACCCCGATAGCCCAGACCTACCGTTACGGCCTGCAATGACTTCGTATTCATATATTCCGGATTCGTACGCGTCTCGTCAGTATCTGCGATATTTTTATACGAATCATCGTATATCAATGCCGAACGGAAATTATAACCGGCACGCACGCTGAACGTCGATGATACTTTTGTTTCCATACCGACACGAAATGTATGAACACCTTTTAACGACTCATTTACAGCTGCCGTTCCGTTAATGTATTCACTACCGTCCGTTTCAGACAACTTGGCAGAAGAATATTTGGCATATTCGTATTCTGCATCCAACGCCATGATGCCCCCTACTACCGTTCCCATACTGACATTGAAACGCCAAGGAGTGGTCAGACGAAAATCACGGACATACTGAGGATGAAGATAATCAGCTAAATTTTCAGTCATTTCTCCAAACCCCGGCAGGTTAGAAGTTAAATTAGCCGTATAACGTTCGGTTATCGAGTACCATATCGGGGTATGAATCGCCAAACCTATACGGAACGGCGAATAAGCAAACGGACGGACAATTGCTCCCAATTTCAAATCAATACCCGAACCGTCTGCACTATAAAAGTTGTTTAAAGTATAACTGCCATTGCCCGACAATGTTTCACCATACGATGAATAACGATTATAATCGAGGGTATATATACCTAATGTCACACCAAAATAATAACGGTCCTGCACATTGACAGCCATATTGATATCATACTCGTTGACGCTTCCTTCCTCACGACTGTAATATTGATTACTTAACGCCTTCCAACCTTCCATACCTACTATCCGATCACCCGATTCAGATGATTGAAGGATGGGAGAAACCAAATGAGTGCGTGCACCTAATGCGCCCAAAAAAGGAGTACCGTAAAAATACTCGTCGATGTATGGATTTTCGGCATCATACAACTCCGCAAAATCTACCTCCGTATTATAATAACCTGCGTTCAGCAACATATCCGCCATTTGCCACGTAAGTGAAGCACCATTGGCGTATTGTCCCGATGTTGAGAACTGGCGATTAAAGTTAGCACGCTTGTGATAATTAAATGCAAAATTCAAATAACGGATATTGGTCTTGTTGCCTATTTTCGTGCTCCACACCAGTCCCGCCTGGTCGAACGAAGCTTTCGTACGTTTCTCATTGGCAACCGAACCACCCATATCCGATTTTGCCTGATTATTGTTCATGCCAAATGAGACCGTAACATCATTTCCCCGAAATAGTCCAATACCTGCAGGATTGGTTCCAATGGTCGAGATATCCGCTCCTAACGCACTCATCGCACCTCCCATGCCGACAAAACGAGCTGTCCCATTTAAATCATCGTCCATATAACGGACTACATCATATTGATTTTGAGCCATCACTGCCGACATACAGCCAAGCAGTAAGGCTATCATGCTTATCTTTTTCATATCTGTAGTTTAACTAATTTATCTTCTACGTGAACCACCGCCTCCACCTGTACTACGTGTACGTGTGCTTCCGCCTCCCATTGAACCCCGATTGAATCCGCTTCCTCCACTTGAGAAACTGTTACGGTTCGAATTATAGCTGCGGGTTTTATTCGAATTATTCACGTTACGATTATAAACCTGATTGTATGTACGTCGTGTACTGCTTGGACGGTTATAAGACGAGCCGGTCCGGTCTATCGTACTGCTCGGACGTACGTAACTGCTATTACCGCGTGAAGGACGGACATTTCCTACCCCGTTGTTCCGGTTTCCAAACGACTGAACTGAAGGACGGACAGATACACCTTCTCCTCCTGTACTTGGACGGACTACCCTACCATTCGTATACCGGCGTGCTCCTGATGAGGAGCCATTGACAACACGTCTTCTCGTAGATTGCGTGCCGCTTACCATACGGCTCCGGCGAGAACCGGAATAGCCTTCATAACGCGTGTACCTGTAATCTGTATGTCCCGGACGATGCCATCCGCTGCCTCCCCAATACGGATGCGGATGATGCCACGGTCCCCAATAGCCGGCATACCAACCGCCCCAGTAACTGCCATACCAATACGAAGAATACCACCCGCCATAATGCCATGGCGAGTACCATCCCCAACGCGGACCGGCTATACTCCAGTTCCAGCGCCAGTCCCACCACAACGGATTGGAATAGGTGGGGAACACGTAAGCATACAATCCATCGTCGTATACGTTCCAGTCCCACGATGGAAAAGCACCATACACAACATCCCAATACAAGGGGCTGCTGATAGGAATGGCATACGCCGGACTACGGAAACGGACGATACGCATGGCGTATTCGTAATCGTCTTGCGAACCTTCGAAGCCGTTCACCCATTCACCCCGTTCGCCGTAAGGTTTCTCTTCTATGTATAGGGTATCGTTCTGCATGCTGAACGTATTCTCTCTCGATGTATACCGGCGGTTGTATTCATCAATGTCACGCGTTTTCCCCGTCACGTCCTTTACCACCACTGTTGTGCCCGGAGAAACCGATGCCGTTGTAGTTGTAGTCGTTGTTGTCTGCCTCGTCACCTGACGCACCTCGGTTTTCGTTTCCGCCTTCTTTTCTTTCTTCGGAACAAAATAAAGGTCGTCATTCTGTGCCATAGCCAGCCACGGTAAGCAAGCTATCAGCAACGAAACGCCTAATCTTATCTTCATCTTCATACCTATTAAAAATTTATTGTTTACCATAATCTGCCGGAACCTGCCTATTCCTGCAATACAAAGTTAGCGAGAATCTTGTATCCTGCAAGTAGGATTTCCCTATTTCGCGGTAGGGTTTTCCCTATTTTAGAATTATTTATAGTCAATCCAAAATGAAATGCTGAAATTCCGCATGATTCGTTCCATTGAACACAGAGACACAGAAGAATTGACAATGGGCAATTTGTGCCTCTGTGTTCCATTCCATTTTCACAAACCAATTTTTCTATAAAAGACTGTTTTAGAAGCTGTTTTGAATTTATCGTGCGATGATTTGGGATGAGTTTTTGAGGCATTTTCGCTTCTGTGATGAGGAAGATAGCGGGCTATCTGACGAAGAACAGGAGCGAAAAGGACCAAAAAATCGCCCAAAGCACACACGAAAACAGATACATCAAGCCAAGAAAAACTTTTTGGAGAAATTCAAAACAGCTTCTTAATTTCTCCGATAAGTTTGCTTGGCAGATACGGGTCAATGTATGATTGAAAGGTTCAGTATCTGTTTCAAGCTGTCTTCTTTTTATGTTCTCCATATCAAAACCGTACGGTTTCCATATCGAGAACGTACGGTTTTCAATTGGAGAACGTACGGTTTTGATATGGAAACCATAAAAGGATGATGCCTGGATTGATAATATAATCCAATCCAATCAGAAATACCAATTATCTTAATGGCTTTTGGAATTTGATTATGATGCCCATAACATTATTCTTGGATTAATTCAACACCTTTCCATCCTCCCAGTTTAACAAGTTTGTAACAAGTTTAACGCACAAATGAAATATCGGTGAAATGCCCCTGCAAAACCGCTATTTTACTTTTGCAACGAATTTAAACCCTAATAAACAAACAACTTATGCAAAGCAAACTTATTACAAACAAACATGCGCTGAGGAAACTCTTCTCCTTGGCTGTTTTCTTATTGGTAAGTACGTATGCATTTGCCCAAAGTGCAGTAACCGGAACAGTTACCGATAAATCCGGTATGCCGCTGATTGGGGTAAGTGTAGTAGAAAAAGGTACTACAAATGGCAATGTTACCGACATTGATGGTAAATATTCAGTTAAAGTAGAAAAAGGAAAGACACTGGTATTCTCTTACATCGGATATCAGACACAAGAAGTGAAAGTAGAATCAAACGTCATCAATGTTACGATGAACGAAGACAGCCAGTTGCTGGACGAAGTGGTAGTCATCGGTTACGGTTCAATGGAACGCAAAGACGTGACCAGCTCCATCACAACCGTAAAGGCTGAAGACCTGAATGTGGGTGTCTACACCACTCCGGCACAATTGCTGCAAGGAAAAGTACCCGGTCTGACTATCGCCAACACCAGCGACCCGAACGGTTCGGCTTCTATCTCTTTGCGTGGCGCCTCTACACTTCGTACAGGCGAGGCAATGGAACCTTATTACGTTATAGACGGTGTGCCCGGTGTAAGCCTTTCATTGGTAGCTCCAGAAGACATTGAAAGCATTGATGTCTTGCGTGACGCTTCGGCTACCGCCATCTATGGTTCGAAAGCTGCCAACGGTGTAATCATCGTCACCACCAAGAAAGGCAATAAGGATGGACGTACCAACGTAAGTTACAGCGGATATGTAGCATGGGACAAGACGATGAAAACCGTAGATATGATGGATGCCAACGAACTGCTGACATATGCCAATGCAAACGACATAGATATTTCGGCTTATTATGATGCAAGTAACCCAGCCAATACCAACTGGCAAGATGAAGTGCTTCGTACCGGATTCAGCCACAACCATAATGTGTCTATCAACGGGGGTAATGAAAAAACCAGTTATAATGCTTCTCTCAACTTTCTCGAACGCCAAGGCGTAGTAAGAGGTACTAACATGGACCGCCTGACCGCACGTTCTTTCCTGCAAACCAAAGCATTCAACAACCGGTTGGACATCTCGCTGAGTCTGAATGCCAGCATCCGTAACAGTTCTACCGGTCCTACCGGCTCACAAGGACAAAGTGTTCTGGATGCCATGTATTATTACAGCCCATTGGTTCCTGTTAAGAATGCCGATGACTCTTGGTACAGTAATACATCCATTTCACAAAACTACAACCCGATGTCGATGGTCAATGAAGACCGTTACGATACTAAAGAAAAATTGCTGCAAGGTGTGGCCAAAGCCACTTTCCATATCATAGACGGTCTGGACTGGAATTTAAATCTCTCTTATCAAAACCAACAGTATATCTACAGCAATTACAACAGCAGCAAGACTCAATTGCCCAGCGTAGCAGCCCGAAACGGACAAGCAGACCGTAGCACGGTAGAAAACATCCGCAAACAGATGGAAACTTATCTGAACTGGAACCATACATTCAACGACGCACACAAGGTGGGCGTAATGTTAGGATACTCATGGGAACAGTCTGACAACAACGATGGTTTCGGACTGAGAGTATATAACTTCTACAGTGATGACCTGGGTTATTACAACATGGGTATGGCAAACAACATTGACATCAACGATGTTATCAGCAACAATCTTGCCACCCTGCGTATGATTTCATTCTACGGACGTGCCAACTACAGTTATAAAAGCAAATACTTGCTGCAAGCTACTGTACGCCGAGACGGTTCTTCGGCTTTCGGTGTTAACAATCGTTGGGGTACGTTTCCTTCGGTATCTGCCGCATGGCGCATCATAGAAGAAGACTTCATGAAAGACCAAGACATATTCGATGACTTGAAATTCCGTATCGGTTATGGTGTGAGCGGTAACTCATTAGGTTTCGATGCCTTCTATGCCCGTCAGGTATACGGACACACCGGATGGTTTACTTATGTAGATGCCAACGGTACTGAATCCGATTACCGCATCTTAGGGGCAACCCGTAACTCGAACCCAGATTTGAAATGGGAAAGCACCGGTATGTTTAATGTAGGTCTGGACTTTGGTTTTTTCAACAACCGCCTGACCGGTACCATCGAGTACTACAGCAAGAAAACCAGTGACTTGATTTACGACTATCCGGTTTCTACCAACCGCTATTCATACGGTGTAATGACTGCCAATGTAGGCGATATCAGCAACAAAGGTATTGAAATAACCTTGAACGCAGTACCGGTACAAACTAAAGACTTTACATGGAGTACTACCCTCAATCTTTCGCACAACAAGAACGTAGTAGAAAAACTTTCTAACGAAACCTACTCGGTGAACTACATTGACCAAGCGAATCCGGACGTAGGTGGTTATTCCAGCACCAATGTACAACGCATCATGGAGGGTGCACCTATCGGACAATTCTACTTGTGGGAATGGGCAGGATATGATGAAAACGGTGGTTCTATATTTAATGACTATGACGAAAACGGAAATCTGGTAGGTGTAACAGATGCACCTGATGATAGCGATCGTCGTATGGCTGGTTCGGCACAACCTAAAATCACCTACGGATGGAACAATGACTTGACATGGAAAAACTGGACACTGACCGCATTTTTCCAGGGGGTAGCAGGGAACAAGATTTTCAATTCTACCCGTTGCTATTACAGCCAAGTGGGTCTGGTGGCTGCTGGGAAAAATGTACTGGCAGAAGTCGCAACCGAACAAAATCCACATGATTCACGGGCACAAGCTCCTTCTGATCGTTATTTGGAAAACGGTTCGTACCTCCGCTTGTCTACATTGACACTGGGTTACAACTTCGGCAAGATTGGCAACTGGGTGAACAACCTGCGTCTGTATGCTACGTGCAACAACGTCTTTACTATCACCGGTTATAGCGGTGTCGACCCAGAAGTAAACCTTGGCGGATTGACTCCCGGTATGGACTGGAGAAATACCAACTATCCGCGTACCCGCACGTTCCTTGTAGGAATAAACGTAAATTTCTAAATTAACAAAAAAAGACTTTTATGAAAACAAAACATATATTTTTTTCGGGTGCCTTATTGGCACTGACAAGCGTTGGGTGTACCGACCTTGACGTAGACATCAAATCCCAATATACAGAACTGCCTGACTCGGAGATTGCCATAGAAGCCACTATGAACAATGCTTTCTATGCATTTCGTGCAGCTATCGGACGCCGTTATGATGAAGGCGTATCCTGTAATTCGGATGAATACACCGCGGTCAGTTTCGATAGTGACTACTTGAACGGTCGTGACATGGCAAACTTCTCGTTACATATGATTGACCCGACTAATTCGGCAAACCAATTGAATGTGTACAACGATTTGCAGACGGGTATCACCAATTGCAACCGGGTCATATTCGATTTGGGAGGCGAGGATGTCCCTGAAGTAGCTCCTGTACGTGCAGTCCGTGCTTTTTACACATTTATGATGATGGAGCACTGGGGAGACACGCCTATTCTCGACCATCTGCTGGCAGATGATGAACGCATAGACCGTTCTCCGCGTGCTGATGTAGCCCGTTGGATTGAATCGGAACTGCTTGCCGTACGTGACAATTGCTATGAAAACGTCGATGCTTCTACCTACGGTAAACCTACTCGCTGGATGGTAGATGCATTACTTGCCAAATTATATATCAACTGGAATGTTTATACACAGGACGTAACCAGTTCAAGCTGGGATCCAAACGCCACTAATGAAAAGTTAAACGATTGTATTGCTGCCTGCGACCGTATCATCGCTTCCGGATACTTTGATTTAAGCGATGACTACAAAACCAAGTTTATGTATAATAACGGCTATCAGATAAAAGATTTCATTTATGTGATGCCGTTCGATGCCTCTACAGCACAAGGAATGACATACGCCCGTTTCCGCACATGGCGCCGTGGACAAAGTGAAAACGGATTCTATAGCATTCCTCTTACTAATTCATTAGGAGGTAATATGACGTTGACACCGGAATTCGTAGAACTATTCAACCTTCCAGGTGACCGCCGTAACGATGTTATAGCCGGTAATGTAGGTGAGAACATTGATATGGAAACTTTTGATGTTTACCAATACAACAATGCTACCGGCGAACCGACTGATGTTCGCAATACATATGGAGGAGTGGATGTGACTTTCACCAAATCCATTACCTTAAAGTCTGACCCAACAGCTGATCCTCCTATCGTCCCGGACGGAGATCTCAATGTGGGTAACGACATGACCGGATGGACACAAGGATATCGCTCCATCAAGTTCTTCCCGAATGCTACAGATTATAACACCTATAGCCGTAACCAAAGCAACGACGTACCTGTATTCCGTTATGCGGATGTGCTGCTGATGAAATGCGAAGCCATCGTACGTGGCGGAACAGCGACCAACGGTGATACACCGATGAGCTTGTTTAATCAAATCCGTGCGTATGTCAATGCTCCTCAAATCGTTGGTGACCCCAGCCTGCAAGACATCCTGGACGAACGTGGTCGCGAATTTCTGGATGAACACTGGCGCCGTAATGACCTAATCCGCTTTGGTGATTTCGAACGCGACTGGGGGTTCAAAAACGACTTTAATCCGAACGCCAATGATCCAAGATACCGCTTATGGCCGTTGAGTCTTGATGTGCTTAATGCCAACACCAACTGGGAACAGAACGCCGGATACTAAATGGACATTCATTTTTGATATTTCTAATAAGTCAAAACCTTGCATTGCAACCTGTCGTCGGGAGGACGATAGGGCAATACAAGGTTTTTTTATTTTTCATGCGGTCTCTCCCAAGCAGAAAATCCAAACTGTTTTTGTCCTAAATAAAATTAATCCCTATCTTTGCATCAAGCCATAAACATCTGAATATGAAAGATAATTTTATACGTTTCGACTGGGCGATGAAAAGGTTATTGCGCGACAAAAGCAATTATGTCGTGCTTGAAGGATTCTTGTCAACTTTATTGGAAGAAGATTTGCGCATCTCCCGCTTTTTGGAAAGTGAATCAAACCAAACAGATGAAACAGACAAATTCAACCGCGCAGATATCTTGGTAGAAGACAGCAAAGGGAGGCTGCTTGTCATTAAAATCCAAAACTATCGCGAACTATATTATTATCACCAAATGCTTTATGGGGCTTCTGACATCCTATCGCGATACACTGATGAGGAAATAGATTATAACAAGATATGTAAAATCTATTCCATCAATATTGTTTATTTCAGCATGATTAAAAGCAAGGACTATGCATATCATGGGGAAATAATCTTCCGTGGTTTACACGATTCAGACAACTTTCTAAAATTATCCGCCCGGCAGCAAGAAATTTTTACAGGCAAAGATGCAAAAGATATCTTTCCTGAATATTATGTGTTGCGCGTAAATGATTTCGATAAAGTAGCAAAGACTCCTCTTGATGAATGGATTAAATTTCTCAAAACCGGAGAAATAGATAAAGAAGCTACTGCAAAAGGACTCCCGGAAGCAAGAGAACGGCTTCGTATCGACACGCTACCCGATGCAGAAAAGCGTGCCTATTACCGGGATATGGAAGCCCTGCGCTACCAACGCAGTGTTATTAAGACAGGCTGGGACGAAGGACATACAGAAGGATTCAAAGAAGGAAGAGCTGAAGGAAGAGCTGAAGGAGAGAAAATGAAAGCAAAAGAAGTTGCTAAAAGAATGAAAGAAATGGGACTTTCCGTAAAAGACATAATCCAATGTACGGGGCTTACACATGGAGAAATAGAAGAATTATAATCCTACATCATTTTACCACAGAGGATACGGAAACTTTCACTGCAAAATGAGATTTACCTGTAATACTCTGTGGTGAATTTTCATTATATAAATGCCAATTAGGAGTTAAAAGGGAGTTATAGGAAGTTATCGCCCACTTGGCGGGCTGGGAGTCAGATGCCACTACCTTTTTGCGCCGGTTTCAGAAGCAAGGCTATTGGCCTTTAACTCCTGAACGAAGTGATAACTCCTGTGAAGCATAACTACGTTTAACTCCTGATTCGCATTATATAAACTAATCATAATGCTTCGTTAAATTTATTTGAATATCCGCAAACATCCCATGTAGGGGCGTATTGCATACGCCCGAATGCGCCAACTAATCCACGTGGATGTTTTCAGGGCGTATGCGATACGCCCCTACAATACGGATCAGTACTATTTATTATAAATAGTGGATAATCCCTAAGAGAATTATCATCAGTCATAATGTATGTTTACCGGCAGCAGCACGAATCGTTGCAATGGCTTCCGGGAGATTCGCATTCTACGGTGCTGTGCTGAATGCCATGTTCGCACAGTTCTTCTTTTACAGCATGTTTTACGGTTTCCATTTGGGTCAGGTCTTTTAACACGATGTGGATGGTGGCAGCATTTTCGGTAGTGCTCATCGCCCATACGTGGAAATGGTGGAAGCTTTCCACGCCAGGTACTTCGGCGATGTGTTTCCTCACTTCTTGCAGGTCAATGCTTTCGGGTACGGCGTCTAAGGAAAGGAAAAGACTTTCTTTCAATAATTTCCAGGTAGAAACTAGTATCAAGAGGGCGATGGCTAAACTGATGAAGGTATCAATGAGTACAAATCCGGTCAACATGATGATGATGCCGGATATGACCACGCCTACTGAAACCAAGGTGTCCATTGCCATGTGAAGGAAAGCTCCCCGTACATTTAGGTCGTGCTTCTGGTTTTTCATCAGGAGCCAAGCTGTTACGCCGTTTATAATGATGCCGATGCCTGCCGTCCATGATACAGCTGCGCCTGATACGTGTTCGGGAGTTTTCAGTTTGTAAATGCTTTCGATAATAATGGCGCCTACGGCAATCAGCAGGATGATGGCGTTGAGCAGTGATACTAGCACCGTACTTTTTTTGTACCCATAAGTAAAATGTTCGGTGCTGCGGTGTTTTGACATGCGGAAAGCGAAAAGTGACAGCAGCAGGCTGAACACATCGCTCAGGTTGTGTCCGGCATCGGACAGCAGTCCCAGTGAATTGAAGATGAAGCCTGCACCGGCTTCGATGACGACAAAGAGCAGATTGATGACGATGCATACGATGAATATCGAGTTGAGCGATGTCAGCGTATGGTTGTGTTCGTGTACGTGTTGATGTGACATGATTCTTGTTATTTTATGTTGCTGCAAAGGTAAACGTAATCTTCAGGTTAGCCAATACTTGAAAGTCCGGATTTTGTATTCAATTTGTGTTTTTGCAACTTGGTTGCAATAGAATGGAACCGGAAATACTAAATAATGTAAAAAAGAAGGAGCGAACTGCTATACATTGGGTTATTTATATTTACTTTGAAAATGTTTAAGGTCAAAATAGAAAAAGCTATGAACGAATTAATTGCAAAAATCAAAGAATTGAATGAAGTTTTGATTGCAGATGCCGAATTGCAGGCTTCAAAAGGAAATAAGGCTGCAGGTACGCGTGCTCGCAAAGCTTCGTTGGAATTGGAAAAGGCATTGAAAGAATTTAGAAAAGTATCTTTAGAGGAATCTAAAAAATAACAATTCTTTCGACTGGAGCTAAGAGGTTGTACCATTTGGTTTTTATGTACCTGATGGTATGACCTCTTTTTTCATTGTCATGCAGGGAGGGATTATGCGGACATTACACGGTGCGGTTTGGTTATGGATGGTGTTTTTAGGGGTATGCCTGTCATGTGGCAGGCACACGGGACGAACGGATGCTTATTTGCGGGCGGATTCGCTGAACCGGACGGCTTATGCCATGCGTTACCGCGACCTGGATGCATCGGCACAGGCTGCACGGGAAGCGTTTCGGCTGGCGGCTGGCAACTCTGACCTGCGTGCCGAGGCATTGAATAGTGAGGCTTTCTGTGCTTTTATGCGGATGGATTTCGAACATGCTTCCCGGCTGTACCGTCAGGCGCTTGGAGAAGGTGATAATGAAATCGAGTTCCTGATAGCTGATGTGGGAATGATGAAGATTTGCCAGCGCACGGCTATGAATAAAGAGTTTTATGATTACCGGAGCAGTGCACTTCGCAGGATGAAACGCATCCGTGAAGACGAGAAGCAGATTACCGACGCACATACCAGGCTTCGCCTGAACTATGCCATATCCGAGTTTTATATTGTTTCAGGTATTTACTTTTATTACCTTCAGCAGCAAGAGGCATCTTTGCAGGCTATAGATGCTATAGATGTGGATGCTATCCGGAAAGATACGGCGCAATGGTTGTATTATGTTTATATGCGGGGGTCAGGCGGTATGTATGAAGCTCCTACACGCGAGAAGTTGCTTGCGGGAGAGTTGGGGTATTTGGTCAATTGTCTGATGACTAGCCGGGCGAGAGGTTATGTTTATTTTGAGGCAAACGCGTTGCAGGCATTGGCCGAATTGTTGAATTTCCGGCGGAACCGTGAGATATTGTCTCGCAACAGCCGGGATATGTTACGTCTGGTAAACGACCGCGACCTGCCTCTTGACAGCCTTCCGCTTGCGTATGCGCGTCAGGCTTTGGATTTGTTCAAGCAATACGGTGACTGGTATCAGATTTCGGGGACTTACCGCACTTTGGCTACCTATTATAATTATATGGGTTGTCCTGAGAAGGCTTTGCCCAATCTGGACACAGCTTTGCAATATGTTAACTTGCATCATGAAAGGTTTTATCATTGTACCGATACCTTTGACCGCCTCCGCACGTATATTCCAGGCAGTGGACGTCCCATTGAATTGAAATGGATAGCTGATGAGGGCATTAAAACCGTTCCGGAGTGGATTCTGCGTCTGCGCGAACAGCTGAGCCGTACGTATTCGGCAATGGGGATGAAGCAGCAATCCGACTATAACCGGAATATTTACCTGGACTTGCTGGACTATACCCGGCAGGATAAGTTACTGGAAAGCCGTTATGCTGCTTTAGAGCGTGAAGAGAAACAGCTCAATGCATTGCTCTTTCTGGTATTGCTTGGACTGGGAATGCTGATAGGTCTGTTTGTCATGTTGAATCGGCGTTGGAAAAAACGGAACCGGCTGTATCTGTCTGTCTTGAAACAGGTGTTTGAATTGTGCCGGAAAATCATATCGGCTGTACCGGCTTCGGCAGGAGACATGAAAGAGGTAGTCGATGCGGTTCAACAGACTGTACGGGAAGATTTCTTCCATATATTCGGTGCCGTGGACATACAGATTTGCCTGAAGGATGAAGATACGGGGGTATTGTCCGATACATTGCCGTTTCTGTTGCCAGAGGGAACAACAGGTTTTCGTTTCGATTTGATTTCTTCCGAGGACGAAAGGGTTATCGGATGTGTCTGGATGGCTTTGAAGCATCCCTTGCATAAGGAAGGAAAAGCTTTGTTGCAATTGGTTTCGCCTTACCTGGCATGGACATTGGTCAATGGGGCTAATCTGGTTTCGCTTGATGACGAGCGCCGCAAGGTGGAAAAAGAGCAATATATCCACCAGCAACATCTGACAGAAAACAAGAAGGAAAATGTGGTGAAGAAAGCTTGTCTGGCTATCGTGACCGGCATTTTACCTTATATCGACCGTGTGGCCAATGAAGTGCGTAAGTTGAGGCTGGCTCCCTATGCCCGTCAGGAGGCAGTAAAGAGGGGGAAATATGTTTATATTGATGAATTGATAACTCGTATCAACGAGTACAATGATATTCTTGCCCTTTGGATTAAGATGCGCCAAGGGATAGTCAGCTTGAACATCGAGAATTTCTCCTTGAATGAATTGTTCGAAATGATAGGGAAGGGCAGGCGGTCGTTTGAAATGAAACGGCAGACCCTGGATATTTGTTCTACCAGTGCCGTGGTAAAGGCTGATCGTGCCCTGACTCTGTTCATGATTAATACGCTGGCCGAAAATGCGCGTAAATATACGCCTGAAGGAGGGCATGTGGAACTGAGGGCGGATGAAACTGATGCGTATGTGGAAATATCGGTTTCGGACAACGGACCTGGATTGACGGCAGAAGATGTGAACTGTATTTTGGGTGAGAAGGTTTACGATTCGGGTCATATCGGACTGGCTACGGCGGGTGATGTGCAATCATTGCGCAGCCAGAAAGGGCACGGATTCGGATTGATGAATTGTAAAGGCATTATTGAAAAATACCGGAAGACCAATGCCTTGTTTAGCGTGTGCTGTTTTGCCATCGAAAGCACACCAGGCAAGGGAAGCCGCTTTTATTTTCGTTTGCCCAAAGGGGTGAAACGGGCATTGTGTCTCATAGGGATCGTATTGGTGGCATGTGCCGGAACCAGTTGCGGCAGGTATGTTTCTGATGAGGTCCAGGCTCCTGGCCAGGTGGCTTCGTACGATAGTCTGCTGGCAATAGCAAATGATTATGCCAATCAGGTTTACGAGTGTAATGTGGAAGGTTGTTATGCCGATGCATTGGTTTATGCGGACAGTGTGCTCCGTTACCTCAATATGCATTATTTGTGCTATTCGGGATGCGATGCTCCGTTGTTGCAGCTGTATCGCAATGATAACGTGCTGGCAGAGCAAAGCTGGCTGGAGAAGGATTTTGATACCGATTATTACATTTTGCTGGATGTGCGCAACGAGTCAGCTGTAGCCGCTTTGGCTGTGAAAGATTTTCCTACTTATTATTATAATAATCTGGCTTATACTTCGCTATACAAGCAAATCAGCAAAGACCGTTCGCTGGAGCAGTATTGTGTGCAGATGCGTCAGTCTGCCAATAATAAAATCATTGCTTTGGTATTGTTGGTATTGCTTGTTGTCGCTTGTCTGGTGGGGTATTATTTGCTGTACTGGCGGAAGAGGGTGCATTACCGTTACAATATGGAGCAAGTGTTTGTCATAAACCAGGGGATTGTTTCATCGGTCCGGCTTAATGGAGACGGTGAAATTATGTCTGAGGTATTGTTTTCCAGGCTGATTGATGAGTTGAATGAACTTTTCCCTGTTTCAGCTTTGGGACTGGCGCTTTTCGATGAAGAAACGGCTGCATTGCGTTGGTATTTCTCTTTTCATACCGATGCTGATGAGGCACGCACATTGATGCAGCGGTGTTTCGACAAGCAGGCTGTGGTGTATGGTGAAGCATCGGGATGGATGGCTTTGCCGCTTCGGGTAGAAGTGGGTGGTGAAATCCATCATATGGGAGTGTTTGCGCTGCAGGTCATGCAGCAAAGGCTGAACGAGGAAGATGTGTTGTTGGTAGAGCTGGTGGTAGATTATCTGGCGGCCGTATTGTATAATGCAGTGGTGCGGGTGCGCGAAAAATATACCGACATTGAGTTGGCTCAGGATGATGCCCGCAGGGTGTTTCACGAGGAAAATATGCTTCACGTACAGAATATGGTGCTCGACAACTGCTTGTCTACTATCAAGCACGAGACTATTTATTATCCCAACCGCATCAAGCAGATAATCGACCGGTTGAATGAAAAGGATGTGCTTCCGGAAACGGAAGAACAAGAGCAGTTGCAGACTGTGGATGAGCTGGTAAATTATTATAAGGATATTTTTACCTTGCTCAGTTCGTGTGCTGCCCGCCAATTGGATGAGGTGACTTTTCGTCGTGCTGAAGTCCGTGTAGAATACTTGAATGAAAGACTGGACCGCTATTTCCGGAAGGTTACCCGTAAATTGCCTTTTCAGCTTATGCTGGAAACTCAGATGCCTGAAGGACTGGCGGTCTCGGGCGACAGTGTCCTGTTGGAGTTTCTGTTCGAGAATCTGGTAAATGAAGTATTGCGTTATCCGGAATCTGGTACGATTACGGTATCAGCACAATTGGATAATGGATTTGTCCGGTTTTGTTTTACCGACAGGCGTCGCACGTTTACGCAAGAAGAATTGAATGGTTTGTTTTATCCCTCACTTTCGAGGATGTATGCCGGAAGTGGTAATAAACTGGTCGGGACCGAATTTCTGGTGTGCAAGCAGATTATACGTGACCACGATGAGTTTGCGGGCAGGCGGGGCTGTCGTATCAATGCATGTCCCGAAGAGGGAGGAGGATATACGGTATGGTTTACCATTCCACAAAAAACAAATAAGGTATAACACAGGAAATCTATTGATATTAACCCATTAGCACATTATCAAATTATCACATTATAATTATGGAAAAGTTTAAAGTCATTATTGTTGAGGATGTGAAATTAGAATTGAAAGGTACGGAAGAAATCTTCCGTCATGAGATACCGAATGCTGAAGTGATTGGAACTGCAATGACTGAGGCTGAGTTTTGGGATTTACTTGATCAACAGACGCCGGATTTGGTTTTGCTTGACTTGGGTCTGGGAGGCTCCACCACTATCGGTGTATCTATCTGTGCCCGTCTGCATAAGGAGCGTCCAGGACTGAAGGTTCTGATATTCACTGGAGAGGTGCTGAACGAAAGGTTATGGGTAGATGCCTTGAACGCTGGTGCCGACGGCATCATATTGAAGACCGGTGAATTACTGACCGCTACTGATGTAGACGCAGTTATGGCAGGTAAGAAATTGGTTTTCAATTATCCTATTTTGGAGAAGATTGTGGAACGTTTCAAACAATCGGTGCTTGTCGAACAACGCAGGCAGGAAGCTTTGATTGATTATGATATTGACGAGTATGACGAACGTTTGCTCCGTCACTTGGCATTGGGGTATACTAAAGAAATGATAACGAATCTGAAAGGGATGCCTTTCGGGGTAAAATCCATTGAGAAACGTCAGAATGACTTGATAAGCCGTCTCTTCCGTCCTGACGAGCGTACCGGTGTCAATGCCTGCCGACTGGTGACCCGTGCTTTCGAATTACGTATTTTGGATATTGATAACCTGGAGCCTGATGACGAATAGGTATTTTTTGCATCCGGCTACTGTGTTCTTCTTGCTTACGTTGCTGGCAGCGTTTTTATCGTGGGTAGGAAGCATTTACGGCTGGGAAGGCATACAGAGCCTGCTCAGCGCCGAAGGTTTCCGCTGGCAATTACGTAATAGTGTGCCTGGGTTTCTGCATGCTCCTTTGCTGGGACATTTGCTGGTGCTGGCATTCGGTGCAGGGTTGTGGATGCATTCAGGATTGGGGGCACTTGGATTACGCTTGTTGCAGAAACGTGGAAAGTGTACCCGTAAAGAAAAGCGGGCATTGGGATGGAGTATCGTAGCGGGAGCCATATGTTTGTTTATCGGTATTGTATTGGCATGGGGACCGTGGGGTGTTGTGCGAAGTATAACAGGTGGGTTAAGAAACTCTCCATTGGCCGAGGGATTTACCAGTTTATTGTCGGTAATGGTAGGGATGATGGCTATGGTGTATGGCTTTGCAATCGATATGTACCGTACCGACCGTGATTTGGTACGAGGTCTGTCGTATGGCTTTGTTTATTTTTCGGGCTATTTTATTACATTGTTTTTCGTAGTGCAGTTTTTTGCCTCTTTACACTATACAGGGCTTGATGCCTTGTTAGGGATAAGTCCTGTAGCATTTCGCATCTGTTATACCGTATGTGCATTGGGCATGTTGTTTTTTTCGGGGAATAAGCCTGCAAGAGACAGGGACAACAGATGATGTGGTTTCTGGCTTTTTACAACAAAAGCGGGCAAAAAAGAAAGAATATGATAAGATTGAAAAGAGAAGTGTGATGATATTTGAGAAATTAAAAAATGTAAAAAAAAGAGGCGTGTCTCGTTTTGTCAAAGAAAAAGCGTATATTTGCTCAGCGAAAAAAATTTTATAATAATCATAAGATATGAAAACATTTTTGTGGATGGCAACCGCCGGTATGTTGGCGTTTGCTTCTTGTCAGAACAAGCCGGGTTACACAATTAACGGTACTATTGCAGATGTAGCTGATGGTGAGATGGTGTATTTGCAGAATTTTGTGGATGGACAGATGGTTAACCTCGATTCTGCAGTAGTTAAAGGTGGGGCTTTCCAGTTCAAGGGAGATGCTGATACGATTGCTGCAAGCCGTATCGTATCCTATGCTCCGAAAGGTATGAGTTCCCCGGTATTCCTCGAAGCAGGAACTATTACGATGGAATTGAATAATGAACTGTCGAAGGTATCAGGTACTGTATGTAACGATGCTTACCAGAAGTTCATTGAAGAGTTTTATGCAATCAATAAAGAAATGCGTGCGTTGTATGAGCAGACTCAAAATGATTCATTGAGTGAAGAACAACGTAAGGAAGCCGAAGAACAGCTTAATGTGAAAGATAGCTTAAGCCGTGAAATTATTTATAATACAATTTCTTCGAATATCACCAATGTGGCAGGTGTACAGCTGTTGACTCGTTTTTCAAGCTCGTTCCCGTCAGAACGTATCCAGCCGTTGGTAGATCAGATTCCTGCTTCTATTGCTGCCAATAACGAAGGTGTCGCTCAGCTGAAAGAGCACTTGGCTACTTTGGCTAAGACTGCTGTAGGTCAGAAGTTTGTAGATTTCACCATGAATACTCCGGAAGGAAAAAGTGTAAAATTGTCTGACTTCATTGGCAAGAATAAATATACACTGATTGATTTTTGGGCAAGCTGGTGTGGTCCTTGTCGTGCTGAAATGCCGAATGTCGTAGCTGCTTATAAAAAGTACAGTGCCAAAGGTTTTGGTATCGTAGGTGTATCTCTTGACCGTGATGCAGAAGCATGGAAGAAAGCGATTAAAGATTTGAATATTACATGGCCGCAGATGTCTGACCTGAAAGCTTGGGAATGCGAGGGTGCCAAATTGTATGGTGTACGTGCTATCCCTGCTACAGTATTGGTAGATCAGGAAGGAAATATCATTGCGCGTGACTTGCGTGGTGAAGACATTGCTGCCAAGCTGGCTGAATTATTGAAATAATATAATTTATCTGATATAAAATAAACACCCGAGGGTGCATCTGTTTTAGATGTACCCTCGGCGTGTTTTATGGGGGATTATTTACAATGTTCCTTTGCTTGATGGTATTTCGAAGTGATAGATATCCCGGCGGATAGCCATTTTCAGGCTTCGGGCAAAAGCTTTGAAGATACCTTCTATCTTATGGTGTTCATTTTCACCTTCAGCACAGATGTTCAGGTTCATCCGGGCGGCATCGCTTAACGACTTGAAAAAATGCAAGAACATTTCGGTAGGCATATCGCCTATCTTTTCCCGGTGGAACGAGGCATTCCATACTAGCCAGGAGCGTCCTCCGAAATCGAGTGCTACCCGGCACAGACAATCGTCCATCGGTAGGCAATAGCCGTATCGTTCGATACCACGTTTGTTCCCCAAGGCTTGGTTTAAGCATTCGCCCAATGCTATTGCCGTATCTTCGATGGTGTGATGCTCATCTACCTCCAAATCTCCTTTTACATCAATGTCCAAGTCGATTCCTCCGTGTTTGGCTATCTGTTCCAGCATGTGATTGAAGAAGCCTAATCCGGTTTGTATGTGGCATGTACCATTCCCGTCCAGATTCATGCAGATGTGGATATCTGTTTCCTTGGTAGTGCGACGCACTTCTGCAGTACGTTCTCCGGCAAAAAGAAATTCTGCAATTTTGTTCCAATCGGTAGTGGCAAGGACACAGGTCTTTTTCAGGTCAGCCTCTTTTATCATTGACATATCCGGTTGTAATAAGATAGCCCGGCATCCTAGGTTTTTTGCCAGTTCTACATCCGTAACACGGTCGCCTATTACAAAACTGCCGGCAAGGTCGTATGTGTCATTGTCCAGAAAATCGGTCAGCATACCCGTACGGGGCTTTCGGGTAGGGGCATTTTCTTCAGGGAAAGAGCGGTCGATACAGATGCGGTCGAAGGTAATTCCTTCATTGGCAAAAGTTTTCAGTATGAGGTTATGTACGGGCCAGAAGGTTTCTTCGGGAAAGGAACTTGTCCCCAATCCGTCTTGATTAGTTACCATGACAAACTCAAAATCCAGTCTTGTCCGGATGAAATGCAGGTTGCGGAACACATAAGGATAAAATTCCAGCTTTTCGAAAGCGTCGAGCTGGTAATCGACAGGTGGTTCGATAACGAGTGTTCCGTCACGGTCTATAAAAAGGACTTTCTTTTTCATTTCGTATCAGATGTGCTATAGTTTCGTAATGCTTCCAGTAACTTGTCGTTTTCCGGGCGTGTGCCGATGGTAATGCGCAGGCAATCTTCGCAGAGTGTAACATTCGAACGGTTCCGTACGATGATGCCTTGTCCTACCAGATAGTCGTAAATGGCTTTGGCATGGGTTACACGTGTCAGGAAGAAGTTGGCATCAGTCGGGAATATACGTTTGCAGCACGGCAGTTGTGCAAATGCTTTCATTAATCGTGTGCGTTCTTCCAGTACCGAATTTACCCAGCGTTGTACCTCATAATGACGTTGCATCATGCTGATGGCCTCCTGCTGGGTAAGTCGGTTGATGTTGTAAGGGTATTTTATTTTCGTAAAGATGCCGATGATTTCCGGTGAGGCGAATGCCATTCCCAACCGGATGGCAGCGCACCCCCATGCTTTCGAGAAAGTCTGCAGGATAATCAGATTGGGATATTCGTCAAGGATACCTGTGAATGACGGCTGGTCGGAAAAGTCGGCGTATGCCTCGTCTACGATGACAATGCCTTGGAATTCATTGAGCAAGGTAATGATTTCCTTGGAGTCGAGGTTGTTTCCGGTCGGATTATTGGGCGAGCAGAGGAATATCAGCTTGGTATTGTTGTCTGAAGCGTTGAGCAAGTCTGCTGCTTTGAACTGGAACTTCTCATCCAGCAGTACTTTCCGGTATTCTACATCATTGATGTCTGCACATACCTGGTACATGCCATACGTAGGGTGTATGGCAACTACATTGTCTATGCCCGGCCTGCAGAAGGCACGGAATGCCAAATCAATAGCTTCATCGCTTCCATTGCCCAGGAAGATTTGTTCGGGAGCTACTTTCTTTACAGGGGAAATCAGTCCTTTCAGTTCCCGTTGCAACGGGTCAGGGTAACGGTTGTTGGGTATGTTATAAGGATTTTCGTTGGCATCGAGAAATACCGAAGCGCTTTTTCCGCTGTATTCATCACGGGCAGAAGAGTAAGGTTTCAGTGCCCATATATTGGGGCGTGTCAGTTCTTGTAATGGTTTCATTCGTTCACGGTTTTACGGTTTGTTTTCAGGTTTATTCAGTCGAGCCGTACGGTAACGGCATTTTTATGTGCATCCAGCTGTTCATTGGCTGCCAGTATTTGGATGGCAGGTCCTAAGCGCCGTATTCCTTCTTTCGTGATTTCCTGGAAGGTGATTTTACGGATAAAGCTATCCAGGCTGACTCCGCTATATGCCTTGGCATAGCCGTTGGTAGGTAAGGTATGGTTGGTACCTGACGCATAGTCGCCGGCACTTTCCGGAGCATACGGTCCCATGAATACCGAGCCGGCATTGACTATCTGTTCTGCCACATCTCTGTAATTTTGGGTCTCGATAATCAGGTGTTCGGGAGCGTATTCGTTTACCATGTCAATGGCTTCTGCCAGGTCTTTTACCAGAATCAGTTTGCTGGAACGGAGCGAAAGTTCGGTTAATGCTTTGCGGGGAAGCGTGGCGAGCTGGCGCTCTACTTCTGCTTTTGTCTTTTCCAGCAACTGTTCCGATGTGGTGATGAGGATGGCTTGGCTATCGGCACCGTGTTCGGCTTGAGACAGCAGGTCGGAAGCAACATATACCGGGCTGGCAGTTCCGTCGGCAAGTACGGCTACTTCCGATGGACCTGCAGGCATATCGATGGCTACCTCACGCAGGGACACCTGTTGTTTGGCTACGGTTACGTATTGATTTCCCGGACCGAATATCTTGTATACTTTGGGAATGCTTTCTGTACCGTAAGCCATGGCTGCTATGGCTTGTACGCCTCCTGCTTTGAATACTTTTTTTACACCTGCCATGCGTGCTGCGTAAAGGATGGCTGGGTGTATTTTCCCTTTTTGTCCGGGAGGGGAGCAGAGTACGATTTCCTTGCAGCCAGCTATTTGGGCGGGGATGGCAAGCATCAGTACGGTAGAGAAGAGGGGGGCTGTACCGCCAGGTACATATAGTCCTACTTTTTCAATGGCTACAGCTTTTTGCCAGCAGGTCACGCCCGGTGTGGTTTCTATTTTTTTGCTTTCGAAACGTTGGGCTGTATGAAAGGTACGGATGTTGGCTGAAGCTTGCCGGATGGCTTCTTTCAGTTCGGGTACAATCATGTTTTCTGCTTCTTTAAATTCGGTTTCGTCTACGGCGAGCGATTCAAGTTTTACTTTGTCGAATTGTTCTTCGTATGCGATGATGGCGCGGTCTCCTTCGGTGCGTATTTTATTGATGATGGTGTTTACTGCATCGCGTATGTCTTCGGTATGGAGTGCCGAACGTTTCAGTATCTCTTTCCATTCGGAACGTTCCGGATAACGTATGATGTTCATAAGCGTTTTGAAGTTAAGTGTTTGTTAATAATAATGATGCGCAAAATAAAGATATATGAATGTCCGCATCTTGCCGATTAACTTGTATGGGCAGGGTTTGCCTGCTCGAATACATCCACGCAGGCGCATACGGGCGGGCGACCCCCACCCCTACATTGGCTCATTGCGGATATTCAATTAAAGATATATTACTTTGCCGTTTCAGTTATCTTCGTGGACTGCAGCAGTTGACTGAAATGGCTTATGAATCATGCCAGTCAGGAGTTAAAAAGGAGTTAGATGGAGTTATTGCCCACTTGGTGGGCTGGAAGCTAGATGCCAATACCTCTTGCACTGTTTTCAGAAGCAGGACTATTGGCCTTTAACTCCTGAACGAAGTGATAACTCCTATGGAATATACCTACGTTTAACTCCTGATTCGCATGAATATATCTTCGTTTTGAAGGGCGTTTTATAATATCATTTTTTCTATCGGGATAACTAGTATGCCTTGTGCGCCTAGCGCTTTCAGCTTACCGATAATTTCCCAAAAGCATTTTTGGTCGAGTACTGTATGTACACTGCTCCATCCTTCTGTAGCCAGCGGCATGATGGTGGGGCTTTTCACTCCAGGCAATACTTCGATGATTTCCTGCAGTTTGTCGGTAGGGGCATTCATCAGTACATATTTTTTGTCTTCAGCTGCTTTTACGGCTTCGATGCGGAAGAGAAGTTCGTCAAGAATGGTTTTCTTTTCGGGCGAGAGTCCGGGATAACCGATTAGTACGGCTTCGCTTTTCATTACTACTTCTACTTCTTTCAGGTTGTTGCTGATAAGTGTGGAGCCGGAACTGACAATATCGAAGATGGCATCTGCCAGTCCGATACCTGGGGCTATCTCTACAGAGCCGGTTATAACGTGGATGTCTGCCTGGATACCGTTGCGTTCGAGGAAGTTGCGTAGTATCCCCGGGTACGAAGTGGCAATTTTCTTGCCGTTAAACCACGATAGCCCTTGATAATTTTCTTCTTTGTGTATGGCTAGTGAGAGACGGCATTTACTGAATCCGAGACGATAGATGATGTCTGCTTTTTCGTTGCGTTCTACAAATTCGTTTTCGCCTACAATGCCTATGTCTGCCACTCCGCTGGCTATGGTTTGCGGAATGTCATCATCGCGCAGGAATAAAACTTCGACTGGGAAATTGCTGGCTTGGGTGAGCAATGTCCGTTTCGATGTAGAGATTTTAATGTCTGCTTCGGAAAGCAGAGCCATGGTGTCGTCGAATAAACGACCTTTGGATTGTACGGCAATTCTTAGCATGTTATTTCTGTTTTTTAGTTGTTTCAAAAAGCAAAAAGGCTTACCGTATTTACGGCAAGCCTTTTTTATCTTATAATAATCAAATTACACGACCTTCAGCCTACCGTATATTTACGTCAGGTAATGATGGTGGCGATGTGTTGTGTAATTTCTCATATTTGTTCTCTTGTTTTTTTTCTTTCGTTTGCAAATGTAAAGTGTTTGCGTGTAATATCCAAATATTTATCAGGAAAAAAGTTCTTTTACTTTCAACTTTTCCTTTTTGTGGGCGTATTTATAATTCGCCCAAGTAAGGAGAAGGATCTAATTCCTTGTTTTGAATCAGTTCGTAAATGTGCCATGCCATTTCAGAAAAATTAGTGTCCAGCTCTTGCATGGTCTTGAGCCTCTCTGTGAGCTGTTGTTTGGAGGTAAAGACAGCTCCCCGTATCATATAGTGGAGTGCTTTTTCTATTTTTCCAAGACGGTAATAGCAATATGAGATAAGATAGCTTATTTTAAACGAGTCCTGATAATCGTGTTTTTCTATCTTTTTGAATGCTTCCAGGGCTTCTTTAAAGTGAAATGCCTGAAAGTAGATAACACCGATATCAAACCATGTATCCTGGATGTTGTAGCTGTAGGCTTCGGCCTTTTTAAAAGATTTCTTGGCAGAGCTTGTGTCGTTGTAGAGTAGGGATAATTCTCCTTTCAGCAGGTAGAACTGATGGTATTTGTCGTTGTATTGCAATCCCAATTCAATGGTTTCGTAACATGCTGTTATTTCTTTGGTGCGCAAGCATGCTAACGCGTGTTTGTAGCAGATTTCTGCCATGTCTACAATTTCGCTTGCTGTAATGCGGTGGTCAAGAATAAGTTGGGTATATTGTTTCATCTTGTCATAGTCCAGCAAGTCGAAATAAATGGATGCCAGTATGTACCATATCGGTTCTTTTTCCCGGACGTGCTTTTCGATGTATTCAAGGCAGGGAATTGCTTCGTGCAGTTGTTCCAGCATCAAATGGCAATCGACTTTCAGTTTCCAGGTGGTAAGGTTTGTCTCGTCTGCTACCATGGCAAAATCAATGGCTTCGAACATCTTGTCATATTCCTTGGTCTGGGCATAGCAGCGGGCGAGGTTTTGCCAGCTGTTCACGTCATAGGGTTCTTCGTCCAGAATGGCGTTGAAGCATTGGAGGGCCTGGTCGTAGTGTTGGATTTCAAACTGGTACAGTCCCATAAGTTCCAGGGCTTCCAGATTATCCGGATTTTCATTCAAGGCTTTTTGTATCCATGGGTAAGCATATTTTTTTTGCTGATAATCGGTGTACAGCTGTGCGATATCGAGTATAGTGTCGATGTGCGGATAATCTTCATAGAGTTTGTTCAGTGTTGCCTGTGTCTGGCTCATGTCGTTTTTTTGCAGGTATAGTTCGGCATAGAGCAGCTGGGTATCGTAATCGTTTTGATAGGGGAGGTTATGAATCAGCAGATCCGCTTCGTCTGTATTCCGGCCGCTAAGCAGGGAGTGGCATTTGAAGACAAGCACGTCCTGATTTTCGGGATAGAGGGACAAGGCATAGTCGATGGCTTTGTCCGAGGCATATGGATTTCCTTTGCTGGCATAATATTCGGCAATGAGTGTCAGGTCATCGGCGTCGAAATAGGTGCGTGTGCCTTCGCGTACCATGTTTTCGTATTTGGCAAGGGTTTCCTTGAAGTCCGGTTGGTTAAAAATAGAGGATGGATCTTCTTTCATGGATTAGTCTTTTGTTTATGAATTAGCAGGGTAAACAAGTGCTCCTGGTACACAAATGCCCGACAAGTGCATCGGGGATGCAAGATACTTGTCTTTTTATGGCATTTGTGGATAAAGAGCACTTATATATTGGTCATTTCCGGCTGATTTTGCTCCAGGTATCCTTGAGCGATACAGTGCGGTTGAACACCAGATGGTCTGGAGTTGAATCTTTGTCGGGTGTGAAATAGCCGATACGCTGGAACTGGAGGTAATCGAGCGGCTTGCTGTCGGCGAGGAATTTCTCTACGTAGCATTCTTGCAGTATATTCAGCGAGTCGGGATTGATCATCTCTTTCATGGCTTCCAGTGCCGAGCAGTTCTTTTCTTCGCGGATAGCCGCCATAGCGTCGCGCGGGTTCTCCACCTTCCATAAGCGGTCGTACAGGCGCACTTCCGCCTTCAGGCAATGGTTGCAGCTCACCCAGTGCAGGGTGCCTTTCACCTTGCGGTTGGCTTCGGGCATGCCGCTCTTGGTATGCGGGTCGTATTCGGCATATACCTCGATGACATTTCCGTCTTCGTCTTTCTTGCATCCGGTACATTTCACGATGTACGCGTTCTTCAGGCGCACTTCCTGTCCCGGCGTCATGCGGAAGTATTTCTTCGGCGCGTTCTCCATAAAGTCTTCGCGCTCTATCCAGAGTTCACGGCTGAACTCGATGGTATGGACGGGCGAATTCGGGTCTTCGGGATTGTTGACGGCCTCCATTTCCTCTACCTGCCCTTCGGGATAGTTGGTCAGGATGAGCTTCACCGGATTCAGCACCGCCGACACACGGGTGGCACGGGCGTTGAGGTCTTCGCGTACCGCGCTTTCCAGCAGGGCGAAATCGTTCAGCGCGTCATAGGTGGTATATCCGATTTTGTCCACAAACTTATGGATGGATTCGGGCGAATATCCTCTCCGGCGGAATCCGCACAAGGTCGGCATACGGGGGTCGTCCCATCCGTTTACCAGCCCTTCTTTCACCAGAATCAAGAGGTTGCGCTTGCTCAGCAAGATGTAACTCAGGTTCAGCTTGTTGAACTCGTACTGGCGCGGGCGGTTGTCGTCCAGGTCCTTGCCTTCTTTCACCCAGTCTACAAACAAGTCGTACAAGGGGCGGTGGGGCACAAACTCCAGCGTGCAGAGCGAGTGGGTCACCCCTTCGAAATAATCGCTTTGCCCGTGGGCGAAGTCATACATCGGGTATGCCTTCCACGTGTCACCCGTGCGGTGGTGCGGAGTCTTCACCACACGGTAGATAATCGGGTCGCGGAAGTGCATGTTCGGGCTTGCCATGTCAATCTTGGCACGGAGCACCATCTTGCCTTCCTCTATCTCGCCGGCGTTCATCTTCTGGAACAGGTCGAGGCTTTCTTCCACGGGACGGTTGCGGTACGGGCTTTCCGTTCCCGGCTGGGTCGGCGTACCCTTTTGCGCCGCTATCTCTTCCGAGGTCTGTTCGTCCACATACGCTTTCCCTTCCTTGATGAGGCGGATGGCGAAGTCCCACAATTGCTGGAAGTAATCGGACGCATAATATTCATTTCCCCATTGGAATCCCAGCCACTGGATGTCTTCCTTGATAGATTCTACGTATTCCACGTCTTCCTTCGTGGGGTTGGTATCGTCGAAGCGCAGGTTGCATACGCCTCCGTATTTCTTGGCGATGCCGAAGTCCATGCAGATGGCTTTGGCATGTCCGATGTGTAAGTATCCGTTCGGTTCGGGCGGGAACCGGGTCTGTACTCTTCCCCCGTTCTTGCCTTCTTTCAAGTCTTTCTCCACAATTTGTTCGATGAAGTTCAGGCTTTTCTTTTCTGAACTTTCCGTTGCATTCATTTCAGTCATAGCGCTTTCTTGTTTTTACACTTATCGGTTGCAAAAATAGTGATTCTTTTTCTAAATAGAAAAATGTAAAGAATAAAATGCGTGATGCTTCTATGGTGCACGGGACGGTAGGGGCAGCGCAGGTCTTACGGAAGCTTCACATACACCCGGTGCGGCGCGCGTCCTTCGATGCCGATAAGGTGTGCTTCCGTCCACTTGTTCAGGTCGCGCCAGGCGGTGGTCTTGGGCAGTCCTGCCAGTTCGCCGTATGCTTTCAGGGTGATATAGGCGTGGCTTTCCAGATACGACTGGAGGAGCTGCAGCCTTTCTTCTTCCGAATGCACCTTGGGATTCCGTAAGATTTTCTTTCCGGAAGGCGCGCGGAGCACGTTTCCCTGGCATTGCTTGGTGAATTTCTTCGAAGCCGTGAGCCTTACTTTGGCGAACCGGATAGACTGGGCATGTACGTCCGAGGGGTCGTACACCTCCGTATTGGCTTTGAGCGAGACCGAAGCCGTGCCGATGTTCCCTATCTGCACCCGGTATCCGTCCGACAAGTATTGTGCGGTCCAATATTCTATTTCGTCCATCACGGCAAGGATGGTCCCCTTGGTCAGTCCCGAATGGTTGGCGATTTGTTCGGTCAGCTTCTCGAACGTAACCGTCCCTCTCGACACGATTTTAGGGTAAAGGCGTGGTGTGGTGTCTTCCGCATTGGCAGAAGGCACAGGCAAGAAATCATAAAGAGCATCCATGATAATATGATACATTAAGGTTTATAATCTGTTTCCGGCAATATCTGTTTTACGTTCCACGGCGCGGAATGTACATTCCATGGGCTGGAATATACGTTCCAAAGCGTGGAATATACGTTCCAGCCCATGGAATATAGAACTGAAACGTCTGTAAAGATAATACAATCCAAGTGCGAAAGCAAATGTTTGGGGGAGAAAATGCGAATTTAGAAGCTGTTTTGAATTTATCGTGCGATGATTAGGGATGAGTTTTTGAGGCATTTTCGCTTCTGTGATGAGGAAGATAGCGGGCTATCTGACGAAGAACAGGAGCGGAAAGGACCAAAAAATCGCCCAAAGCACACACGAAAACGGATACATCAAGCCAAGAAAAACTTTTTGGAGAAATTCAAAACAGCTTCTTATATTTTGCGCGGTATGAAATTGTGTATTCGGGCAGGCAAACCCTGCCCCTACAAGTTAATTGGCAAGATGCGGAATTTATGAAAAATTAAGAAATTCCGTGTGCCTCTGTGCCTCTGTGGTGAGAAAATGCATAAATCTATACCGCATATAGTTTTGTACAGGCATGGCGGCACTGGCAGGCTTTCTTGGGTTTTCTTTACTTATTCTGTGGGTTTTGTACGATTATTCCGGAGTTTTTTATACTTTTGTATTCCGAAAATTAAAGCTAATTAGAAACGGACATGAATTTGACTGGAACTTTGAAAGCCAATCCCGTATGGCGGGAGGCGAAAGATTATTTGCTGATAGCCTTGGGCATGATGATGTACGGGATAGGGTGGACGGTGTTTTTATTGCCCAACAACTTGCCTTCGGGAGCTGTGCCGGGTATTGCTTCTATTATTTACTGGGCAACAGGTTTCCCCGTACAATATACGTATTTGGCTATCAACGGATTTTTGCTGTTGCTGGCATTGAAGATTCTCGGGTTGAAGTTTTGCATAAAGACCATTTGGGCGGTAATTGTACTTACGGTCTTTCTGGCTGTTATCCAGAAGCTGGTTCAGGGAGGACTGATACATGATGAGCCGTTTATGGCTTGCGTGCTGGGAGCTTCGTTCTGTGGCGGTGGAATCGGTCTGGCATTTTCTGCAAACGGAAGTACAGGCGGCACAGACATCATTGCGGCCATTGTGAACAAATATCGCGACATCTCGCTGGGGAGGGTGATTCTGATGTGTGATGTCATTATCATTTCTTCCAGTTATCTGGTGTTGCATGATTGGGAGCGGGTGGTTTATGGTTACGTAGTCTTGTTTATCACCAGTTTTGTCATTGACCAGGTGGTGAACAGTGCACGCCAGTCGGTCCAGTTTTTCATCATATCCAATAAATACGAAGAAATCGGACACCGCATCAATAAAGACCTGCATCGGGGGGTGACATTTATCGATGGTGTAGGCTGCTATACGAACAATGGTGTAAAACTGATGTTTGTCTTGGCAAAAAAACGGGAGTCGAATACCATTTTCCGCCTGATAAAGGATATTGACCCTCATGCATTCGTTTCGCAGAGTGCGGTGATTGGTGTCTTTGGAGAAGGATTCGACCGGATCAAAGTAAAATGAAAAACTTTTTTAATCGAAATATCTATGACGACAACGAGTATTGAAATAGCGCGGCAGATGGCGGGCGATCACAATGTGGCGCTTGCTAAGGAAAGTGTTCACGCATTGGCTGATATTTTGGTCGGCAGGAAATACAAGAAAGGTGAAATGGTGCTGAATGAAGGCGAAGTATGTACTTGTGTGCGTTACATCGAGAAAGGTATGCTGCGCCAGTTCTATTTCAAGTATGGGAAGGATATGACCGAACATATTGCATACGAGAAAGGGGAGGTGGTTTGTCTGGAAAGCTATTTCCGTCAGGAGCCTACCCGTCTGATGATAGAAGCTTTGGAACCGACGGTGCTGTGGGAGATAGACAAGGCAGGCATCGACCGTTTATCAATAGAATATGCGGATATCGGGGTGCTGTATCGGAAGATTTTAGAGAATTCGTTGATAGAATCGCAGGTGAAGGCCGACACGTTACGTTTCGAGTCTGCTCATGAACGTTATAACAAACTGTTCCAGCTGCATCCGGAAATCCTGAAGCGGGCACCATTGGTCTACATCGCTTCGCTGCTCCAGATGACTCCGGAAACCTTGAGCCGTGTACGTTCGGCAAGCCTGAACAGTTGAGATGTGCGTGATAAGTGATTTATGGGTCTGTAAAGAACTGGATATTTATGACATATGACTTGATTACCATATTAGGTCCTACCGCATCGGGAAAAACACCGCTTGCAGCGGCTTTGGCCCATCGTCTTCATACGGAAATCATCAGCGGTGACAGCCGTCAGGTGTATCGCAGGATGGATTTGGGGACCGGAAAAGACCTTGCTGACTATGTCGTAGACGGACACCGGATACCTTATCACTTGATAGATATTGCAGAACCTGGAACGAAATATAACGTTTTCGAGTTTCAGCACGATTTCCTGCAGGCATACGAGGATATCCGTTCGCGGGGAAAGCTTCCCGTCTTGTGCGGTGGAACAGGCATGTATCTGGAGTCTGTATTAAAAGGATACAAGTTGCTTCCTGTACCTGAAAATCCGGCATTGCGTGAAAGACTTGCCGGTAAATCATTGGAAGAGTTGACGGTTCTCCTTTCGACGTATAAGACTTTGCATAATTCTACCGATGTAGATACGGTGAAACGTGCCATTCGTGCCATCGAAATAGAAGAGTATTACCGCACGCAACCTGTCGATGCCCGGGATTTTCCGGAAATCCATAGTCTGATTATCGGGGTGGATATCGACCGTGATTTGCGTCGCAAGAAGATTACACGCCGGTTGCGACAGCGTTTGGACGAAGGAATGGTGGACGAAGTACGGCGGTTGCTGGAAGAAGGCATTGCTCCGGAAGACCTGCTCTATTATGGACTGGAGTACAAATACCTTACCCTGTATGTAACGGGAGCCTTGACTTACGATGAGATGTTCCGTCAGTTGGAGATAGCTATCCATCAGTTTGCTAAACGGCAGATGACGTGGTTCCGGGGGATGGAGCGGCGCGGGTTTACCATTCATTGGATAGATGCTACGCGTCCGCTGGAAGAGAAAGTGGAGGAAATAATGAGATTGCTTGATACGAATCAAACCGAATATCCGTGAGATACCGGTAAGGTAGAAAAATTGGCAAATTGTGGACATTTATACAAATCAATAAATAAAGGATTATGGCAGTAGAACCTACCCGCTGGGGCGTAATATACAATCCGAAAGCCGGAAGCCGGAAAGCACAGAAGCGGTGGAAAGCAATTCGCGATTACATGGAGAGCCGGAACGTACAATTCGACTATGTGCAGTCGGAGGGATTTGGGTCGGTGGAGCGTTTGGCGCGCACCTTGGCTAATAACGGTTATCGCACCATTGTTGTGGTAGGTGGCGACGGAGCATTGAATGATGCGGTAAATGGCATTATGCTGTCTGATGCCGAGGACAGACATGACATTGCCTTGGGCATTATTCCCAATGGCATAGGGAATGACTTTGCCAAGTATTGGGGATTGGATTCGGATGATTATCGGGGGGCGGTTGATGTACTTATCAACCGTCGGTTGCGGAAGGTAGATGTAGGTGTGTTTGGTTATTACGACGGGCAGACGCATGTGAAGCGTTATTTCCTGAATGCAGTATATATCGGCTTGGGGGCGCGTATCGTTATCATCACCAATGAGACACGCCGGTTCTGGGGGATTCCTTTGTTCTCGTATCTCTCTTCATTGTTTTTGGTGGCATTTGAGCGTAAGCTGTACCGGATGCATCTGAAAGTAAACGATGAACATATTCGTGGACGTCTGATGGCTGTGGCGATAGGAAGTGCACGGGGATATGGATTGACACCTAGTGCTGTGCCTTATAATGGATGGCTGGACGTATCACTGATATATCGCCCGGAATTGCGTCAGTTGGTGTCGGGCTTGTGGATGTTGCAGCAGGGAAGGCTTTTGAATCACAAGACTGTGAAGCCTTACCGTACACGACAGGTGAAAATCCTTCGGGCGCAAAATGCCGAAATCAGTCTGGACGGGCGTGTTTGGTTCGACCGTCATTTCCCTATCGAAATAACCATTGCTCCCGAAGCATTGACACTGATAATTCCGGAATAAGTGGCTGTACATAATAGTTGGTGTATATTGAAAAGAACTTAATTTTGCACACATATTTAACAATAGATAATATACAATGATACAGACAATAGATGACCTGGTCCGTTCGGATAATTTTTTTCTGTTGGCGGGACCGTGTGTAATTGAAGGCGAGGATATGGCGTTGCGCATAGCTGAGCGTGTGGTAAAAATAACCGACCGTTTGCATATACCTTATGTGTTCAAGGGTTCTTATCGTAAGGCGAACCGTTCGCGTCTGGATTCGTTTACTGGCATCGGCGATGAAAAAGCATTAAAGGTCTTGGCAAAAGTAAGAAGTACCTTTGGTGTGCCGGTAGTGACCGATATTCATGCGGCTGAAGAAGCCGGCATGGCTGCCGAATACGTGGATGTATTGCAAATACCTGCGTTTTTGTGTCGTCAGACCGATTTGCTGGTAGCGGCTGCCCGGACGGGCAAGATAGTTAATATTAAAAAAGGACAGTTCCTTTCTCCCGCTGCGATGCGTTTTGCAGCCGATAAGGTAGTGGAAGCTGGAAATCCGCAAGTGATGCTGACTGAAAGGGGAGTCACATTTGGTTATCATGACTTGATTGTCGATTATCGGGGGATTCCCGAAATGCAGGCTTTCGGGAATCCGGTCATACTGGATGTGACCCATTCGCTCCAGCAGCCCAATCAGGCTTCGGGCGTGACGGGAGGTATGCCCCAGCTGATAGAAACCATAGCCAAAGCCGGAGTGGCGGTAGGTGTGGATGGTTTGTTTATGGAGACGCACGAAGACCCTTCGGTGGCTAAAAGTGATGGGGCAAACATGCTGAAGCTCGATTTGCTGGAGGGTTTACTCGAAAAACTGGTGCGCATCCGTCAAAGTATCTTGTAAGAATCATTGTTTATGTTTCAATAAAAGAATATCTTTGCATCACGAAAACAAGATCTACGATTATTAAAAGACTAAAGATATGCTTACAATTAAACAAATTACAGAGGATACCGACAAGGTAATCCGTGGATTGGAGAAAAAGCATTTCGCAAATGCAAAAGAAACCATTGCCCAAGTGCTCGAACTGAACAGCAAGCGTCGTAATGCACAAGCTCAATTGGATAAGAATCTGGCAGAAGTAAATGCTACATCGAAAACCATCGGACAGTTGATGAAAGAAGGGAAGAAAGAAGAAGCCGAAACAGCCAAGGCACGTGTGTCAGAAATCAAGGAAACAAGCAAGGCTTTGCAGGCAGAAATGGATCAGGCTGCTGAAGACATGCAGAATTTGCTGTATACCATTCCAAATGTGCCTTACGAGGAAGTGCCCGAAGGTGCTGGTGCCGAAGATAATCTGGTAGTGAAAATGGGAGGCATGGAAACCGAACTTCCGAAAGACGCACTGCCTCATTGGGAGTTGGCAAAAAAATACAACCTGATTGATTTTGATTTGGGTGTGAAGATAACAGGAGCCGGCTTCCCGGTCTATCGGGGACAGGGGGCACGCTTACAACGTGCGCTCATCAATTTCTTTCTCGATGAAGCTCGTGCCGCTGGTTATGAAGAAATAATGCCTCCTACGGTGGTAAATGCTGCTTCGGGTTACGGAACGGGACAGTTGCCTGATAAAGAAGGGCAGATGTATCATTGCAACTTGGATGATTTGTACCTGATTCCGACAGCAGAAGTTCCCGTCACGAACATTTACCGCGACGTGATACTTGATGAAAAGCAGTTACCCATCAAGAATTGTGCTTATACCGAATGTTTCCGTCGTGAAGCAGGTTCATATGGCAAAGATGTGCGTGGCCTAAACCGTTTGCACGAGTTTTCAAAAGTAGAACTGGTGCGCATTGATACCCCCGAACATTCCCGCCAGTCGCATCAGGAGATGCTCGATCACGTAGAAGGTTTGCTGAAGAAACTGGAATTACCTTATCGTATTCTGCGTTTGTGCGGAGGTGACATCAGCTTTACTGCTGCTATCTGTTACGATTTCGAAGTTTACTCGGAAGCTCAGAAACGTTGGCTGGAAGTAAGCTCGGTATCCAATTTTGATACGTATCAGGCAAACCGTTTGAAGTGCCGTTATCGTACTGCCAATAAGAAGACAGAGCTTTGTCACACGCTGAATGGTTCGGCACTTGCCTTGCCGCGTATTGTGGCAGCCCTGCTCGAAAACAACCAGACGCCGGAAGGTATCCGTATTCCGAAAGCATTGGTTCCGTATTGCGGATTCGATATGATTAAGTAAAAAGTATATTTGATTTTCCTTTGAACACAGAAACCCTAAGACACGGAGTTTAATCTATCAGATTGTTTTCGTGTCTTTGTGTTTCTGTGTTTTTTTCAGAGCTTTTTCAATTATTCGTTTTCTTACAGTTTGTTCAGGATGCGGTCCATTACCCAGTTGGTGGGAGTGGCGCTTATGCCGTCGCATGTACAGATGGCTTTTCCTTGCAGATGCTCCACTACAGCTTTGATTAGCGGAAGCTGCACATAGGACGGATTTTGTGGAAGGATTTCCTCACGTCCATGTTCCGTATGTAAGCCGATAGGCTCGTAGGTAAAGACAGAGAAGCAAATCATTCCTTTGTCACCAATAATTTCAATGCGGTCTTCTTTTGCCGATTCGTGAGCAACAAAACACCACGAGCCGGAACCAGGCAATCCGGATTCGAACTTAAAGCAAGCACTGATGGTGTCTTCTGCCTGGTATAGTCCACCACGGTTGCTCTTATATCCTTCTGCTTCCAGGATGCATCCGAACATTTCCTGCAGTAAATCCAGCTGGTGGGGAGCCAGATCATAGAAATAACCTCCTCCGGCAATGTCGGGTTGTACACGCCATGGCAGGTTGGTGCTGTTATAATCCAAGTCGCGTGGGGGCTGTGCAAAACGTATTTGCACATTGATGACATTTCCTATCTTGCCTTCTTCTACCAGTTGACGAACCTTTTGGAAATAGGGTAAATAGCGGCGATAATAGGCTACAAAGCAAGGTACACCTGTTTCTTGTGAGATGCGGTTGATACGTGCACAGTCTTCGTAGGTGGCTGCCATAGGTTTTTCAATGTATACAGGTTTTCCTGCCTTCATGGCCATAATGGCAAAGGTGGCATGTGAAGAGGGAGGCGTGGCGATGTAAATGGCGTTTACATCCTCGTCACCTATCAGTTCTTGTGCATCAGTATACCAGCGAGGAATGTTGTGTCGGTGTGCATACGATTTTACTTTTTCTTCATCGCGGCTCATGACGGCAACAACACGTGAACCGTCTATCATATTGAAAGCGGGACCACTCTTTTTTTCGGTCACTTCGCCACAACCGATGAATCCCCAGTTTACCTTGTCTAATTGCATAGTTTTCAAGTTTTGTTTTTCAGTTAACTTATTAATTGGTCTATATTTGTATATCACATGGAGAGAATTAAAACAGGCTCTAAAGTATCTGTGTATCTTCTTCTTCTGTGATGAGATGTCATTAAAAGTATTTGTTGTACAGTTTCTTGTAAGAGGCGGTTTTGCTGTACCGTTCAAGCCAATGGTTGAGGGTATCCAGCAAGGCAGGCGAATGCTTGTTTACGCCCCAGGCATAAAATTGCGTGAAACTGATAGCTGTATTGATGTCAAGGTTCGGGAAGCGTTCCTGCAAAGAGCGGGCGATGCTTTCATCGCATACGGCATAGTCGATGTCTTTTCCTGCCACCATGGCAAGAAGCTGTTCAGGTCCGTATTGTTCCACTTCCTGGATGTAGATGGTATCGGCTATTTCACTGATAAGGTTGTGGAGCCGGAGCAATGCCGGAGAACCTTTGATGACATGCAATTGTTTGTGTGCCAGGTCGAGCTGGCTGCGGATATAAGTGCTGTCTTGTTCGTTTTCGGGTTTTCGCTGTACCAGCACTTGTTTGCTTAACGTCAACGGACGGGTAAAGAGCAATGTGTCTTTCGATTGGGATGTGATAACGGTTCCTGTCGCCAGAAGATCGTATTTCCCTTTAGTGACACCTGCAAGTCGTTTCTCAAAGCTCATTTCTGGAGTTATTTCCAGTTTCAGGTGTTTGTCAGAGGCAAAAGCATTCAGCAGTTCATAATCGAATCCTTGCAGCGTGTCTCTGTTTATGTGGTAGCTGATAGCGTTGTATTCGGTCACTGCACGCAACACGCCCGATTGGACAATTTCGGCATAGTCGCGAGGGGAATAGGCAGGACTATTTTCTTTCTGTGTGCCGAACACAATAAATCCTGCAACAATAACTATTGCCACGATGCTGTATCGGATGAAGGGTTTGCCTTTCTGCATAATGTACGGGTTTTTTAGTCAAAGAAGTTCCACGATATGCCGATTTTGAACAGACGCGGATTCAGTGGGTAGTGGGGAGCCAGGAAATAACTGTGGGTCCCTTGTCCTTGAATCAGGTTGTACATCATCAGGAAGATACGCGTGCGTTTCAGGTGCAGGTTGATGTAACCGTTCACTAAAGGATAGTTCCCTAATTTGTAGCGCGTGTCTTTGTTTTGCAGATAGAATTGACCGATTGCCGGCGCATAGTCGGGGGCATAATATTCGGTGAAATAGCGCACGTCGGCACCCATTTCTACTTTCAAAACCTTCTTTGCCAGCCCGAAGCTGAGGTAGAGGTTATGGTATAAGACCAGTTTCGGCAATGGAAGGATGTCTTGGTTGCTTGAAGTCTGGTAAGTCACTTCGTTATCCAGGTGAAAAATACCCAGTTTGAAATCTTGCCGGAGCGATGCGCTGAATACCTGGATGCTCCCCGAGTGTTGGGCTACTCCTAGATTGTTCAGGTAATGAGTTGTGGTTCCACTTTCGTTGCTGCTGCCAGTTCCGTCTCCGCTACTGCCTTGTCCGTCACTTACCGAAAGGTTATCGAGATAAGTATAGTTGGTGATGTTTTCTACACCAGCTTTCAGTTGCGTACGCCAACGGTCAATGCTGAGTTGTCCTTCAATGCGGGTACGCATCATTTTCGAAAGGTCGTTATTGTCCCACCAATAATGTTTCGAGTGGAAATGACGATAGTAGAATGTCGGGTTTTGGTTCTTGATATAGGCATTTGCCTGTAAACGGACGGTATCATTGAACAGGCGGAAGTTCATGTTTCCGCGTCCTTCCACCGAAAATGCTCCGGCATCTTCGCCTATCAGTGCAAATTCACCCGTTACGTTATAATGGAACATTTTGCCTTGTTCTTTGATGAGTTGTCCTCCCACAGAAATGACATTTTCCGTATAATCTGTAGGAATACGTTGTCCGGGAGTTCCGGCGATGGTGTCGGTCATCGTAAAGCGGCGGAATTCGTGGGTGACGAAAGCGGTAAGGCCGGCTTTTGCCCATTTGTTGAATCCCTCGCGCAGCGATATGCCGAGCGTGTTCTTTACTGCCAGATAGTCTGTCTTGTCACGTTCTATGTCGGGCAAGAAATTATTTAGAAAGTATTCCGTGTTCTCTGTTTCATCTTGTGAGATATATTGGCGTCTTGCCACGTCTACTTTCACCGTGTGCATGAAACTGGTGACAGGTACGAATACCTGTGTGTTGGTTGTATCGTTTTCGTCCGGATTGTCACGGTAGAATCCTAAGTTATACCGATGAGTCAGGAAAGCATGGTATCCTGTGTTGTGGTTCCATATGGCACTCAGGTTGGTCGGGATTTCGCTATTGGCGTATGTACGTCCTCCTTCAGCCATATCCAGCGGCGCACTGACATAACGATCATCGGTGATACCGCCGTTTTCGGCTACCTTCAAGTTGTCGTTGATGAAGCTGAAATGCATATTGTATTTGTCACCCAGATAGTAGGCAAATAGGTTTCCGTTGAACAAAGCTGTTGACTGGTGGGCGTATTTCCCTCGTCCGTACACATAGTCGATGTTGAACCCGAATCCCAGCCGTTTGTTGGCATTCACGGCAAAATAGGCTTTGAAACGTTCTTCTCCGTCGCGGCTGCTACCTTGTTTATAATAAGTCAAGTTGACAAAGGGCGACTTGGTGTTTGTGTATGTTACGTCTTGCGGTTGTAACACAGTGTAATCGTAAGGGTCGAAAAAGAAGAACTGGCTGGCATCTTTACGGTCGAAAAACACATGAGCAATACGGGGAGCTCCCAAGTTCCCCAAATAGGTATAATGTCCGTAAGGACCTCCTGTATCGTTCGTGTTTTGGAAGCCATGCTGCAAAGTATCGACAGGCACTTCGGTACGGTTTCCGAAACGGGCATCAATTTTCCACGATGTCAGCCCGATGGGAATGGTGCTGGCATCGTTAACGGCGGTTGTGTCTATCGGATTCCCGTTCCGGTCGTACATATCTCGGTCTGTACCTGATGCCGAACTTCCGAATTGGTTGGATAACGTGTTCTGTGCGGACAGTTTGCCGCATATCAGTGCTATGATTGCTATAAAAAGTATCTTCCTCATAATGGGGACAAAGATATAAAAGAAAAACGAAACAAGGGATAACTTAGGGGCAGATTTGCAGATATTCGTCATTGTTAAACGGGTTGTTAAACGGGGCAAATGCATCTAAGAAGCTGTTTTGAATTTCTCCAAAAAGTTTTATTGAATATCCGCATTCCACCCGATTGCCATGTAGGGGCGTATCGCATACGCCCAAAACATTCACGTGGATTAGTTGATGCATTCGGACGTATGCGATATGCCCCTACATAGGATGGCTGCGGATATTCAAAACAATTCCTTAATCTGGGTTACTTCATTTCCTTGATGATGTCCATGCCGATGTGGATAGCTTCTTCATTCATTGGAATCAGGCTGTGATGACGTTCGGGAAGTGTCTTGTACAAGGCTTTTACCACACTTGCGATGGATACAATGGGACGGATTTTCAGCAGTCCGCCTAATACAATCATGTTGAAAGTCTTTGCCATCTTCCGTTCGTTGGCTTCGTCCATGGCGTTGATGCGATAGACGTGGATATCTTTGCGGGTAGGCGGATTGATTATGCCGTAGCCGTCGTAAATCAGTACGCCGCCAGGTTTTACTTTACTTTCGAATTTTGCCAGAGAAGGTTGGTTCAAGATGATGGCGGTATCGTATTTGCTCAGAATCGGAGAAGATATGCGTTCGTCGCTCACGATGACCGTGACGTTGGCGGTTCCTCCGCGTTGTTCGGGGCCATAGGCAGGCATCCAGGTCACTTCTTTGCCTTCCATCAGACCGGAGTAGGCAAGGATTTTTCCCATCGACAATACGCCTTGGCCTCCGAATCCAGCTATAATGATTTCTTCTGTCATATTGTTTTGAGTTTTTAAGTTTTTTAGTTTTTAAGTCTTTAAGTTCTTGAGTTTTTTAGTTCTATAGTTCTTAAGTTTGCAAATAAAATGCTGTCAGTATTGCAGAGCTTAAAAACTCAAGAACTTAAAAACTCAAATCGTCGTATCTTTCAAGTCGCCCAGCGGGTAGAAAGGAAACATGTGTTCTTCCATCCATTTGTTGGCTGCTTCGGGAGTCATTTTCCAGCCCGAGCTGCAGGTCGACACGATTTCTACCAGGCTGGAACCTTTGCCCTGCATCGAGTTTTCGAAAGCTTTGCGGATAGCTTTCTTCGCCTTGCGGATAGCTGCAACGGTGTGCACAGACTGGCGGGTGACATAGCAAGTGCCTTGCAGGGTGGCTGCTATTTCGGTCATCTTCAGCGGATAACCGTGGATTTCCGGATTACGTCCGTAGGGGCAAGTGGCGGTTTTCATGCCGACGAGAGTGGTAGGCGCCATTTGTCCACCTGTCATACCGTAAATGGCATTGTTGATAAAAATGATGGCGATGTTATCACCACGGTTCAGGGCGTGAATACTTTCGGCAGTTCCGATACATGCCAGGTCGCCATCGCCTTGATATGTGAATACCAGACGGTCGGGCCACAAGCGCTTGATGGCTCCTGCCAATGCGGGTGCACGTCCGTGTGCGGCTTCCTGGCAGTCGATGTCCAGGTAATTATACATAAAGACGGCACATCCTACAGGGCTGATGCCGATGGCTTTTTCAGTCATGCCCATTTCGTCGATGACTTCAGCTATCAGCTTGTGTACGACTCCATGGCTGCATCCCGGGCAGTAGTGCATCGGGTTGTCATTCAATAAACGAGGTTTCTGGTAAACCAGGTTTTCGGGTTTTACGATATCTTCTTTTGTCATAGTTTTCCTCCTTGTCGATTACGTTGAGAGAATCGGAGCGCGTACTCTATCATTTTTATAATGATGGATGTCGCACATACGTAGAAAAATACGGTCTGGTTGACATCTGTAAAGAACAGGATGATAGTAGCCACTGCACCTATCATAAAAACAATGTTCAGTACGGTTCTGATCTGGTTTATCTTGTTCATAATCGGTTACTTGTTGTTGATGAGTTTTTCTTTCAATGATTCGATGACTTCATCCGGGTCGGGAACGATTCCTCCCAGGCGCCCGAAGTGCTCGACCGGAATGCGGCATTCCACAGACAGCTTGACGTCTTCAATCATCTGTCCGCTGTTCAGTTCGACGACGAGGATGCCTTTCATTTGCCGTGCTCTTTCCTTCAGGGCTTCTCCAGGGAACGGCCACAAGGTGATGGGGCGGAACAAGCCAACTTTGATGCCTTCCTCGCGGGCGTGCTCCATTGATTTCTGGGCGATACGGGCACATGAGCCGAAAGCTACAATCAGGTATTCGGCATCTTCGCAATCTATTTCTTCGTAACGGGTTTCATGTGCCGTTATTTCTGCGTATTTGGCTTGCAGGTGCAGGTTGCGCTGTTCCATTACCGCAGGGTCAAGTTCCAACGAAGTGATAATGTTGGGCTTGCGTCCTTTACGTCCTGTGGTAGCCCATGGACATTGGGCAATGATTTCTTCTTCGGTGCGGCGCGGACGAGGTTCGGGAAGTACGACTTTCTCCATCATTTGTCCGATGACACCGTCGGCAAGAATCATGGCCGGGTTCCGGTATTTAAAAGCCAGTTCGAATGCCAACCCTACGAAATCGGCCATTTCCTGTACCGATGCCGGAGCCAGTGCGATGACATGATAGTCGCCGTGTCCGCCTCCTTTGGTGGTCTGGAAATAATCTGCCTGGCTGGGCTGGATGGTACCCAGTCCGGGTCCTCCTCGCATTACGTTTACTATCAGGCACGGAAGTTCGGCACCTGCAATGTAAGAGATTCCTTCCTGTTTCAGGCTGACGCCCGGGCTGGAGGAGGAAGTCATTACCATCTTGCCGCTTCCGGCACCTCCATATACCATATTAATAGCTGCCACTTCGCTTTCTGCCTGCAAGACGACCATACCGGTTGTCTCCCATGGCTTTAGTTCGGCGAGAGTTTCCAATACTTCCGATTGGGGAGTGATAGGATAGCCGAAGTAACCGTCCACGCCGAACCGGATGGCCGCACGGGCGATGGCTTCGTTTCCTTTCATTAAAACTACTTCTTCTGCCATATCTTTTTAAATTTTTATAGTTGACTAGGTCTTAGGTACTAGTTGACTAGGTCTGGAATTGTTTTACTACGGTATTTAAAACCTAGTCAACTCGTACCTGGTCACCTGGTTACCTGTTTTTAAAAACTTACGCTTCTTTTGCCCTGTATACTGTCAGACAAGCGTCTGGACATACGATGGCGCACGAAGAACAACCGTTGCAGGTGTCTTCCAGGGTCTGTTGTACGTAATTATATCCTTTTTGATTTACTTTTTTGGTAAGCGACAATACATGCAACGGACAGGCAACCACGCATAGGTTGCACCCTTTGCAGCGTTCTGTATTCACGATTACCACACCTTTCATCTTAGCCATAGTAAAATTACCTTATTCTTATTGATTAAACATGTCTTTGTTATAAAATTCCAGGATATCCATCACCATGCGCCGGGCTTCGGATGCCGGACTGTCGGGATTGAGGGCAATGGCTTCCTGATAATTGTTCAGGGCTCCTTGCCAGTCGCCTTGCTTGCGGAACGCATTCCCCAGCAGGTAGTAGGCATAGTCGGCATTGTCCGGATGCTGGGTCAGGAGCTCGTTCAGTTCTTGGATGGCTGCGTCAATCTCTCCATCGTCAATCTTGCTTTTAATCTCTTTCAGTCTTTCTGTCATGGTTATGATTTGTCTTTCCGGCAAAGATAGTCTTTATTTTTTATTATTTCCTACGTGGACTGGAAATATTTTCGAAAGAGTAGTGGGGAAAGAGTTTTTATGCGTGGGTGAAAATAAGTGCATGTGCCGTTGGAAGTATATGCGTGGCCCGATGAAAACGTATGTGTGGAAGATTGCATATATTATCCTTATGGATGCGCATATTCGTTGTATGGGAGGTCGCTGGACGGGGGTAGGAAAGATTGGATTTTGGCTTTGGCTTTCATGTTGTAAAAGAATTACAGCCGAAATCGTAGGTAATCTCGCAAAAAAGTAGCATCTTTGCACTATGAATTGGATAGAACAGGTTACGATACTGGATTTGTTGATAAAAGGGTTTATAGTGGGAGTGGTGGTTTCCGCTCCGCTGGGGCCTGTGGGCGTTCTTTGTATTCAGCGTACATTGAATAAAGGACGCTGGTTTGGCTTTGTGACAGGACTGGGGGCGGCACTGAGCGATATTTGCTATGCGTTGCTTACGGGATACGGCATGAGCTTTATGGACGAGCTTATTCTGAAGCATCAGATTTTTCTGCAAGTGGTGGGCAGTATCATGTTGCTGGCTTTCGGCATTTATACGTTCCGGAGTAATCCGGTGAAGGCGCTTCGGCCTTCGTCGGGTAAAAGAGGAACTTACCTGCACAATTTTGTGACCGCCTTTTTTGTCACCTTTTCCAATCCATTGATTATCTTCCTGTTCATCGGACTCTTTGCTCGATTCTCATTCGTGATGCCGGGTAGCCCTATCGGCTTCCAGCTGGTGGGCTATCTTGCCATTATTATGGGAGCGGTAAGCTGGTGGTTCAGCATCACTTATTTTGTGAACAAGGTGCGCACGCGGTTTAATGTGAGAGGCATCTGGATGCTGAACCGTATCATTGGTGTGGCGGTGATTGTAGCGGCGATGGTGGGATTCGTGCTGGCTGCTACCGGAAAATCTTTCTCTTGACAGATACGATAAGAATATGTATATTTCCCGACAACTTAAACAACAGAATATTGCAGAATACTTGCTCTATATGTGGCAGGTGGAAGACTTGATTCGTGCCAACGGTTGCGATATCGGACAGATACGGCGGAATGTCGTCGACACGTATCCTTCTCTGACCGACCCGCAAAGGCAAGAGTTGACGCAATGGTATGAAGACTTGATTAATATGATGCACGATGAAGGCGTGATGCAGAAGGGGCATTTGCAAATCAATAAGAACATCATCGTATGGCTGACCGACCTGCATCTGCGTTTGCTCCGCTCGCCTAAATTCCCTTACTATAGCGCAGCTTATTACAAGGCTCTGCCTTTTATCGTAGAGCTTCGGGCAAAGGGGGCGGACAGGGACGTGCCTGAACTGGAGACGTGCTTCGATGCCATGTATGGCGTATGGATGCTGAAACTGCAAAAGAAAGAGGTGAGTGAAGATACGCAGAAGGCGGTGAAAGCAATCAGTGATTTGCTGGCTATGCTTGCCGGTTATTATATAAAGGAGAAAAAAGGGGAATTGGATTTAGACTGATATCGTAGAAAAATAAGAAATATGGCAAATCAGGAAATAGAAAGAAGAAGAACATTTGCGATTATTGCACATCCGGATGCCGGTAAGACTTCGTTGACGGAAAAACTGTTGCTTTTCGGAGGGCAGATCCAGGTGGCAGGTGCTGTAAAATCGAACAAGATTAAGAAAACCGCTACCTCCGACTGGATGGATATTGAGAAGCAGCGTGGTATTTCGGTCACTACATCGGTGATGGAGTTTGATTATCGGGATTACAAAGTAAATATCCTTGATACACCTGGTCATCAGGACTTTGCGGAGGATACATACCGTACGCTTACGGCGGTGGATAGCGTAATCATCGTGGTGGACGGGGCGAAAGGTGTGGAAACGCAGACACGCAAGCTGATGGAAGTGTGCCGTATGCGCAACACGCCGGTGATTATTTTCGTCAACAAGATGGACCGTGAGGCTAAAGACCCGTTCGACCTGCTGGATGAGTTGGAAGAAGAACTCGTTATCAATGTGCGTCCCTTGACCTGGCCTATCGAAAGCGGACCGCGTTTCAAGGGTGTGTATAACATTTATGAGAAGAAGCTGAACCTGTTCCAGCCTTCCAAGCAAGTGGTGACGGAGAAGGTGGAAGTGGATATCCATACCGAAGAGCTTGATAACCACATCGGCGCTCCTTTGGCTGAAAAACTGCGCAACGATTTGGAGTTGATAGAAGGCGTATATCCCGAATTTGATGTCAATGAATACTTGAAAGGTGAACTGGCACCTGTATTTTTCGGTTCTGCATTAAATAATTTTGGCGTACAGGAATTGTTGGACTGCTTCGTGGAAATTGCTCCCAGTCCCCGGCCGGTACAGGCAGAGGAACGTGTGGTAATGCCCGACGAGCCTAAATTTACCGGATTCATTTTTAAGATTACGGCAAACATTGACCCTAACCATCGTTCGTGCGTGGCGTTCTGTAAGGTATGTTCGGGTAAGTTTACACGAAATACGCCGTATTTGCATGTGCGGCAAGGCAAGACAATGCGTTTTTCTTCACCCACTCAGTTTATGGCTCAGCGCAAGACCACAGTAGATGAAGCGTGGGCAGGTGACATTATCGGTTTGCCGGATAACGGTACGTTCAAGATTGGCGACACGCTGACCGAAGGCGAACAGTTGCATTTTAAGGGATTGCCCAGTTTTTCGCCTGAAATGTTTAAGTACATCGAAAATGCAGACCCGATGAAGACCAAGCAATTAAATAAGGGTATTGACCAATTGATGGACGAAGGTGTGGCGCAATTGTTCATCAATCAGTTTAACGGACGTAAGCTGATAGGCACGGTAGGGCAGTTGCAGTTCGAGGTAATCCAGTATCGTCTGGAGAACGAATACAACGCAAAGTGCCGTTGGGAGCCGGTCAGCCTGTACAAGGCTTGCTGGATAGAAAGCGATGATATGGACGAACTGGAAGCATTCAAGAAACGGAAGTTCCAGTATATGGCAAAAGACCGCGAAGGGCGTGATGTCTTCCTTGCCGACAGCGGATATGTGCTTCAGATGGCTCAGAATGATTTCAAGCACATCAAGTTTCATTTCACCAGCGAGTTCTGATTTGTTTTTCACCACAGATTACACGGATTTAGAAGCTGTTTTGAATTTATCGTGCGCTGATTTGGGATGAGTTTTTGAGGCATTTCCGCTTCTGTGATGAGGAAGATAGCGGGCTATCTGACGAAGAACAGGAGCGAAAAGGACCAAAAAATCGCCCAAAGCACACACGAAAACGGATACATCAAGCCAAGAAAAACTTTTTGGAGAAATTCAAAACAGCTTCTTAAATCATTCTTACTCCATGTAATCGGTGGTGAATTTGTTATAATAGCTTTAGCAGTTCTTTTTCCCTCATCAAATCGTTTACGTTTTTTTCGGGAGATACCAGCATCATGCTTCTTATCACGTCTCCTTGTTGGCAAGTATAATCATAATACGCTTGCTGTTCTTCATTCAGTTTGTCTTTTGGAATGACTTCCGTACGCATTTCGGCAAATTCTTCTAAGGGGATTTCATTCCCTTGGCGCACGAAGACTACCCGTCGGGCGATGGGGTTGCGGCTATAATCGTGCGTCAGGTAGATGCCTTTCATCCAACCGGGGTATTCGATAAGCGGCAATTGCAAGAAGACTACTTTCAGTGCCAATTGCAAGTGCTTTTGTTCATTAAACATCAAGTACCCTATTTGGAACGGAGAAAACACGCCCACGCCTGCATAATAATCGCCATTCATGTTTTGCGAATAAACTTTGGGCAACGCATCGCCGTCGGTGATAGAAGCTATCATATACGGTTCCACTTTCAGCCCGTCGGAGAAAGAAGACGAGCTGTACGCCAAATACAATCCGGTATAGATGCCTGCATTGGGCAGGTAGCGCAAGGCTTCTTTCTCGATATCGTCCAGAAACGGGCGGGCATTGTTCTTGTTGCTCGCCTGCCGGGGCTCGATATGGTTTACCTTATCATATAAGGTGTCCAGGCATCCCAGCAGTTTGCGTTTCGATACGTTGTTTACTTGTTGCAGGGCTTTGTCTAATGCCGCTTCCTGCTCTTCTCCGCCCGAAACAAGATTGACATACATCGGAAGTACGGAAGAGTAGAGCGATGACAGTACGCTCGAAGCGATGTCGGTCTCTTCGGATATGTCTTTCATCCTTACCCCCGATTCGCGGAGCTTTTTCATTCGTTCGTAAAGGGAGAGTAATCTGTCCATAGTCGTTTTGTCGATTTTTTGCAAATGTACGATTTAGATGTTACAGCAATATTTCAATTGTTTCATTTCGGTGACATTATCTTGATATAAAGATGAATTTATAAATGTCCTGTAAAAGAGGTTTATAATACATCATAAATTAATTCTTTCAGAATCAAGGGCGGGATAGCTTTGCACTCGAAATCAGACTAAAACGTTGAAAGATATGAAACAATTGATTAAAAACAGGAATTTATCGGAAGTGCTGCTCATCTTGTGGGCAGGAGGTGCGGCATTGCTTTCTTATTCGTTGGTGTATGCCTTGCGCAAGCCTTATACGGCGGCTTCGTTTGAAGGATTGGGGTTCTTTGGAAGCGATTACAAAGTGGCGGTGACCACCATTCAGATTTTGGGTTATGTGATTGCCAAGTTTTTCGGCATTAAGATTATTTCGGAACTGAAGAAGGAGAACCGCTTCCGTTTCTTTGTAGGTTCGGCAGTGCTTGCCGAGGCGGCATTGGTAGGGTTCGGATTGCTGGATACTCCTTGGAATGTCATCGCGATGTTTGTCAATGGCCTTTCGCTGGGCTGCATGTGGGGCGTGATATTCAGTTTTATCGAAGGACGGAAAGTAACCGACATTCTGGCAAGCCTGTTGGGTGTAAGCATGGTGTTCAGTTCGGGCGTGGCGAAAAGCTTTGGGTTGTTTGCCATGAACGAAATGCACATCAGCCAGTTCTGGATGCCTGCGGTCATCGGCGGTTTTGCCTTGCCTTTGCTGGTGCTGATGGGATACATGCTGAAGCGGCTTCCGCAGCCCACGGCAGAAGACATCGCCCTGCGCAACGAGCGTGTGACGCTGGACAGCAAGGGACGCAAGGCGCTCTTCTTGAAATACGCGCCGATATTGACCTTGTTGTTTGTCGGCAACTTCATGCTCCTCGTTTTGCGTGACATCAAAGAAGACTTCCTGGTGTACATCTTGGACATGAGCAACCAGTCGTCGTGGATGTTTGCCCGGATAGATACGATTGTGACGCTGATTATTTTAGGCATTTTCGCCCTGTTCATCTTCTTCCGCAGCAATATCCGTGCGCTGCTTTGGCTGATGACCCTGGTGATTGCCGGATGCCTCACCATGACGTATGTGTCTTATCATTACGATACGCTCGACCTCTCGCCCGTGATGTGGCTTTTCATTGAAAGCTTGTCGCTGTATATCGCTTACCTGACTTTCCAGACGGTTTTCTTCGACCGGTTTATCGCTTGTTTCCGAATCAAGGGGAATGTAGGTTTCTTCATAGCGATGATTGACTTTATCGGCTATCTGGGCACGGTGACATTGTTGTCTACCAAAGAGTTGCTCAATATTGAGGTAGAATGGTTCGCTTTGTTCAATCACATTGCTTGTGGAGTAGGTGCCTTGTGTACGGTGTTGTTTACTGTTGCGGGTATCCTTATCTACCGTAAATACAACCGTACGCTTGAAGCAAAGAAGGCTGACGAAGTGTGTATAAATGCGCAGTATAGCATGTAAAAGTTCGGATAAACTAATATATATAACAAGGTATATGGGAAAGACTTACGATATTATCATTATTGGTGGCGGGTTATTGGGATGCGCTACCGCTTATCAATTGGCAAAGCGGAAAGCCGGCAGCATATTATTGCTTGACGGAAACGAAATAGCTTCGCAAGCATCGGCACGTGCGGCTTGTCTGTTGACTCGTGCCCGGACCAAACCGGCTTTGATGGAACTGGTGCAGGAAACCTATGATTGCATCGCTGAAATAGAAGACCTGTTGGGTGAATCGCTGGAACTCCAGCAATGCGGAAGCATTACCGTCGCTTCGTCCGAAGCCTCGCTGAAAGGGCTGGAAGCTTTGGAAGAGGCCGCTACTCGTTTCGGCATCCCCAACGAGCGCATTCCGAAAGACAGGGTGAAGGCGTTGCTTCCGTGGATAGACGCGGAAGCGGTGGATGTGGCGCTTTATATGCCCACCGATGCGTTTATCGATTCGGCGCTGCTTTGTTCGGGTTATGCCAAGGCGGCTGCCCGTTTGGGCGTGACGCTTCGTCCGAATTGTAAAGTGAAGGAGATAATGGTTGAAGGAGAACGTATTTGCGGTGTCCGGTTGGCTGACGGTGAATGCGTAGAAGCTCCGGTTGTTGTCAATGCGGCAGGTTCGTGGGCCAATCTGTTGATGCGTCCCCTCCATGTAGGGCTTCCGTTTACGCCGGTTCGCAGCCATTTCTGGATAACGAAGATTGACAAGGAGCGTTTTCCGGCAGGGCATCCGTTTACCGTGATTCCCGATGCCCGTGCGTTCACCCGCTCGGATGTGGGTGCCTTGATTATCGGCTTGCGCGAAAGCCGTTGCCAGTCGTTCGACCCGGCTACTCTGACCGGACAACTGGAAGATTTTGATTTCCGCAAAGAAGCCGAATGGACGGTGCTCGACGAATGTGCGCTGCTGCTGAAGCCTTACTTGCACGATATTGACGATTTGCCCATTGCGCATTACATGGCAGGCCCGTCTTGCTATGTGCCCGATGCCATGTTCATCATCGGTCCGGTGCAGGCATACGCAGGACTGTTCACCGTTACCGGATGCTGCGGAGGCGGCGTTGCGGCAGGCGGAGGCATGGGGCGGCTGGCTGCGGAACTGATTACGGGCGAGACTCCTTTTGTCAATCCGGCGTTGTTCGCTCCCGAACGCTTCGGCGAGGTAGACCCGTTCTCGCCCGAGTTTCAACAGCGTTGCGCCGATGCCCGTTCGAACAAGAAAGGCGGATAAGTTTGGGATTTGTTGCCCACGCCGTGGGGAAGGTTTCCAGCTTTAGGATTTCATGTTGTACATTGCGGGAAGTTTTCGCACGCCTAAACTGGACACAACGGAAAAATAGTAAATGGTAAACAGTAAAATAGTCAATAATGAAACGGTATATTGTATTTTTGAAACAGGTTCCTCAGTCGACTAAAGTGGAACTTAACCCGGTGACAAAGACATTGAAGCGTTCTTCGGCATTGAGCCAGACGAATCCGGATGACTTGTATGCCTTGCAAATGGCGCTCGACTTAAAACGAGATACCGCAGCCGAAGTGGTTGCGGTCAGCATGGGACCGGCCTCGGCAGAAACCGTATTGCGCGAAGCGTTGCAGCGGGGTGCCGACCGGGCGATATTGCTTTCTTCTCCGGCTTTTGCCGGAAGCGATACGTGGTGTACGAGCCTGGTCCTGGCTGCGGCTGTGCGCAAGATAGGAGCGTACGACTTGTTGTTCTTCGGCAAAATGGCAATCGACGGCGATACGGCGCAAGTGGGGCCGGAAGTGGCAGGGCAGCTGGATATTCCTCAAGTTACCTGCCTGTCGGCCGTCGGGCAGCTGACCGAACATACGATAAGCGTCAGCCGGAAAGCAGGGGCGTATTTGCAGCGGATGGAAATCGAGTTGCCTTGCGCCGTGATGGTAAGCCGTGAAAACGGCGAACTGGATTGCATGACTTTGTCGGGCTGGCGCCGGGCGCAACGGCAGGAAATCCTTCGTTGGGACGAGAAGGACCTGGGTATAGATGCGTCTTCCGTAGGGCTGTATGCTTCTCCTACGCGGGTGGTATCGACCGCGGTGCCTGTCCGGAAAAAAGAAATCAACTGGTGTGCGGATGCAGCCGCATTTGCTGAAGCAATTAAATAAGTGTGCAAAATGATATGATCAGAAACACAGATTTTCGCAGATTAGCGCAGATTATTTTTATTTACGATTTGACAATTTACTATCTACTGTTTGAGCATTAAATCGTACTTCGTAAATCGAAAAATTGTAAATCAAAAGAATCCGTGAAAATCTGCGTTAATCTGCGTTTCTGAGCTGGCTACATTATATAAATTAATTCTCAACATCTACTTATTAAACGAATCTTATCACTTATAATGAATGAATCTTATGAATGAACATACTGCCTCTTTTGCGCTTCAAGTGCGCAAAGACCAATGTATCGGTTGTGGAATGTGTGCGGACGCTTGTGCTTACGGCGCCATCCGCATGGCGGAATATCCGGAAATCGACCCGTATAAATGCCGTTTGTGCGGAAGTTGTGTGCAAGCCTGCCCCTCGGAGGCTTTGGCGTTGAATGAACCGGAGACGCAGACGCAAATTTCCGGCGGAACGTCTAAGGGCATTTGGGTGCTTGCCGAAACAGAAGCGGACGGAACCCTTTCTGCGGTTACAAAAGAATTGTTAGGGAAGGCTGCCGTTCTGGCAGAAAAGCTGCATCAGGATGTAGAGGCTCTTTTAATCGGAAGTGAATCGGATGCGGCGGTGTCTTCGTTGGCGGCGTATGGAGCACAGCGGATACATCTTGCCGGGCATCCGTCGTTGGCTTCGTTCATCGAAGAAAATTATGCCCGTGCTGCCGTTCAGGTTATCCGCGAATGCCGTCCTGAAATCTTGCTGGTAGGCGCAACACCTCGTGGGCGGGGATTGTCTGCCCGTATCGCGGCTCTGCTCCAAACGGGTTTGACTGCCGATTGTACGGAGTTGGACATTGATGCCGAAACAGGCCTGCTTCAGCAGATACGTCCGGCTTTTGGCGGAAACTTAATGGCTACGATTGCTACTCCGGCGCACCGTCCGCAAATGGCTTCGGTACGTCCGGGAGTGATGAAAGCGCGTGAAGCGAACCCTGCCTTGAAAGGGGAATGCATCCGTCATGATTTATCGGACTTTAAGTGCGACGGCCGTATCCGCTTATTGGACGAGGTATTGGAAACAGCCGGCGGGGATTCGTTGGGGAACAGCCGGATTGTGGTCGGAGTAGGGCGTGGCGTGAAGAAAAAAGAAACGGTAGAACACATCTGCCAATGGGCAAAACGATTGGGAGCAGCTGTTGCCGGGTCGCGTGCTGCGGTAGAAGCCGGTTTGATTGACGCGCATTTGCAAGTAGGGCAGACCGGCCAGACCATTGCTCCGGACCTGTATATCGCTATCGGCATCAGCGGGCAAATCCAGCACACGGCAGGCATTGCCGGTGCGAAACGGATTATCGCCATTAATCCGGACAAGACTGCGCCGATATTTAATGTGGCGGATTACGGTTGGGCGGTTCCGGTAGAAGAAGCGCTTCCTCAACTAATGGCTGTGCAGGTATGAAGAAAATCGTAGCTGGATTGTTGAGTTTCATTCTCCTGTTGGGAGGAGTGACAACGCAGGCGCAAGAGCAGCTGAAAGTAAAGTTCCGTTCGCGTGCCCTGCTCGATGCCGCCGTGTCGGGTTATGGCAAAGAAGACGTGCAAGGCTATTATCGGCTGGAAGATTTCCGGGTCGGGTTCAAAGCGACTTACGGGCAGTGGGAGGCAAAAGCCGATATCGGATTGGGAGGAGGTAAAGTAGCGATAAAGGATTTGTTGCTGAATTACCACTTTAAGAACAGTGTGCTTTCGCTGGGCAATGCGTACGAGCCTTTTTCGATGGATATGTTGATAAGCACAGCCGATTTGCGCTTCCATCAGTCGGCTGCATCGGTCTTGGCTTTTACCGATAGCCGGAAGTTGGGTGCAACGTATCATTTCTATACCGATTCGTGGTATCTTGCTACGGGTGTCTATACGCATAATGATATCAATAAGATAGGGAGCAATCAGAAGAATGCCTTTGTATCGACTTCCCGTGCCGTATGGCGCAAGCAAGGGGAAGACCATCGGCTGATTCACGTAGGCGGTGCCTTTTCTTTCCGCACGAAACAGGTCAATACCGAAGAGCCGCCTGTGGGTACGGTAGATAGTGAGGGCATTACATCGATGTTTCCTGCTTCGTTGCTTGAAGCTGAAGTGCCGAATATGGGAACAGAGGTGAAAGGGGTAGTTGAGGCATTATACACCGCTCCACGCTGGATGGTTCAAGCCGAATATTATTTCGACCGTTTGAACCGCACGGATGGCAGGAAGGCATACCGTCCGCACGGGGGATACATTCAAGGCGGTTTCTTGCTGAAAGGACGTGGATTTGAATACGATGCGATGTATGGCATACCGAGCCGTCCGGCTACTCCACAAGCTATCGAACTGGTCGCCCGCTTGAATTATACGGATATGAACGATAACCGTGCGGGAATTTATGGAGGTGAGGAGACCGACTTGTCTTTGGGTGTAAACTGGTACATCAACCAATATTTAGGAGTGAAGTTGAATGGCAGCTATGTATGGGTAGGGGAGCATTGCAACGCTTTTTATAAGAAAGACTTCTTTCTTGCCCAGCTTCGGTTGCAGTATATTTTCTGAAAAGGAAAAGGCGCGGAAAGAATCAGAATCCTGATTGTTTCTGCGCCTTTGCAATTTATGCGTTGTAAACCTTATTCGCTCCATACTGCTTGATACCACGAAATGGCGGAACGGTAATAATCGTTCCATCGGGTATCGGGGACGGCGTCAGGAATGTACATGCCTATGCCGCAATACTTGCTTTCATCAGTTAATATCGAACCATACGGATAGGAATGACTATTCGTGATGCAGCTTTTGGCAAGTACAGTTTGATCAAGTGTTTGTTGGAATAAGACCGGAAGTTCTCCTTCATTCAATTGTTTAATGAAATCGGCAACATCGAATGAGAAATATCTAAAATCAGTAGATCCATTCACTCCATATTGTTGGATAGAATGAAGCGAAAGGTTTTCAAGGGCGGAAGCATGTTGGTCTATCTGCTCTTTTACGGTATTGGCAAAAGCATCCATTTGTGTGCAATCAACGGCGGCGTATGTCCCCCATAGCCCCATTTCTTTATTGAACGAAATGACATCTGTGCATATTTGGTTGAAGTCGATTTCATCTTGATATAACTCGGATAAGATGCGATGATAAGGGAACCCCACTCTGGGCGTCTCCATTACGGATGCGATACAATAATGTGTAGCATTTCGTAGTTCGTAACAAACTTCGGCGGTTTGCATCATGCAGGCATCAAACAAGACAAAATCAAGATTACCGGGGAAGCTAGCTTCTAGTACATCGGCAAACTCGGGTATGTTAATGGAATTGTATGCTCCATCCTGACCGAATGATTTTGTGGAAATAAACGGATTTTCTTCAGCAGGCATCCAGCTGGTGGCGTGCGAACCGAAAATCAGCCCGTAGTTTTCTGCCGGGATAATATCTGTCATGGCTTGCAAATTTGCCTGCATGACTTCCGTATCGGTAGCGGTACCCGGAATTGCCGCGTATTTCAAGGCTTGTTCTACGACATTCCCTGTTGTCATCTCGCTTCCTTCTAATGCAGGCTGGCCGTTTATCTGTCCGTGTCCATCGGTGAAGAATGTCAGGATTTGGGCTTCTTCTATGTAGTTATTGCTTGAAGAAGGTTTATAATAAATGGCCAACGAACAAGAATCTTGGCTTTGTGCCAGACTTTCGTACATCCATACCACATTGTTCATGATGTCTGTATCCAAGTTGTTGTTGGCTATCAGATAAGCAAGTATCGCCCGTTTGGACTGTACGGGGCGTTCATGTTCGGGTATTTCGTCCGAACAGCCCGTCAGGATGAAAAGTGAAACAATGTATAGGAATAATTTTCTCATAATCAATAAATCTCTGCTTTTTCAAATTTGAATTCAGGGTCTACGTCAAGAAGCACCAGCGTATTTCCCTTCTGGTATTTTTCTTTCAGCTTGTTGATTTCCTTTTGCAGGTTTTTCTTTTTTTTGTTGTAGTAAACGAAGCACGTACGGTTTTTCCCGTTTTCCTGTTGTTCCAGGTATTCTTTTAGCTGGATGCTGTATTGTGCACGTCCTACCAGCAATCCGTCACCGCCTACCATGGCACTGTCTACATATTGGATATCTGTGAAATAAACCAGTGAGTCACTGAACGAAGCCGATACTCCAGCGATGTAGACGCCGTATTTGTTCTTGTTTTTCGGCGATTTGGCAAGAACGGGTATCACGATGGATGCGATGAGCAAAAAGCAAAGCAGTTTAATCTGTTTCATAAATTTATAAGTTTTACAAAGCAAAAGTAAGCAATTGTAGGCATATATGAAACCGTCTGGAGTGAAATTAACATATTTAAGTTCGTTTTCGGAAGGAAGGTATTGGCTGAACGTGGCATTCCTTTACCTTATTATATAATATAGCTTGCAGGTCATAATAGTGAAAAAGCTGTAAGTGTCCGTAGACCTTACAGCTTTTTGTAAATTCGGAAACCGATGTTCGTTTATCCTAAATAAGATTTGAGCAGTTTGCTACGCGAGTTTTGTCTTAATCTTCTGATGGCTTTTTCCTTAATCTGGCGCACACGTTCGCGTGTCAGTCCAAATTTGTCACCAATTTCTTCCAACGTCATTTCTTGCGTTCCTATACCGAAAAACATCTGGATAATTTCCTTCTCTCTTTCGGTCAACGTAGAAAGCGCTCTGTCGATTTCCCTCGAAAGTGATTCATTCACCAAGGAGCGGTCCGCCATAGGGGAGTCGTCGTTTACCAGCACGTCCAGTAGGCTGTTGTCTTCTCCTTCCACGAAAGGAGCGTCTACAGAGATGTGGCGTCCTGAAACTTTCAGCGTGTCCGAAATCTTGTCTACCGGGATTTCCAGTTCGTCTGCCAGCTCTTCCGGTGACGGACGGCGTTCGTTTTCTTGTTCGAATTTAGAGAAAGCCTTGCTGATTTTGTTCAGCGAACCTACCTGGTTCAATGGCAAGCGCACGATACGGGATTGCTCGGCCAGTGCTTGGAGAATAGATTGACGAATCCACCATACGGCGTAACTGATGAATTTGAAACCACGGGTCTCGTCAAACTTCTCGGCAGCCTTAATCAAGCCCAGATTTCCTTCGTTTATCAAGTCTGGAAGGCTCAATCCTTGGTTTTGATACTGTTTGGCCACTGATACTACAAATCGCAGGTTTGCACGTGTAAGTTTCTCTAACGCTGCACGATCGCCTTTGCGAATACGCTGAGCGAGTTCCACTTCTTCCTCTACCGTAATCAGGTCTTCGCGTCCGATTTCCTGAAGGTATTTGTCCAAAGAGGCGCTCTCTCGGTTAGTGATACTTTTGGTAATCTTAAGTTGTCTCATTATTTATACCGAATTTGGGAACAAAGATAAGAATTTTTCCTGATATAATAACTCTTGATTTAATATAAATTGGGTGAATTAACAAAAATATGCTTCTGTTTGCTTGGATTTTTTTGTTTTAGGCAAAAATTTTTTTAGGAATTTCTTAGAAGCTGTTTTTGAATTTATCGTGCGATGATTTGGGATGAGTTTTTGAGGCATTTTCGCTTTTGTGATGAGGAAGATAGCGGGCTATCTGACGAAGAACAGGAGCGGAAAGGACCAAAAAATCGCCCAAAGCACACACGAAAACGGATACATCAAGCCAAGAAAAACTTTTTGGAGAAATTCAAAACAGCTTCTTATGTTGCCAATTATAGTCAGAAACAGTTTCAAAGAGCCTGAATGAAAAATTAATTGAATATCCGAAACATCCCATATAGGGGCGTATCGCATACGCCCCTACATGTTGATATTCGTGTTTATTGCCGTTGTCAGAACAGGCTCCATGCCACAGTAAGCCCTGCCATTACGATAGCAACCATACTCATCAGTTTTACAAGAATGTTCAGGCTGGGACCGGATGTGTCTTTGAACGGGTCGCCTACGGTATCGCCTACTACAGTGGCACGGTGCACTTCGCTTCCTTTTCCGCCAAAGTTTCCTTCTTCCACATATTTCTTGGCATTGTCCCAGGCACCTCCGGCATTTGCCATAAAGATGGCTAGCACGAAGCCTGATGAAAGTCCGCCAATCAGCAGACCGATGACACCCGGTACACCGAAGAGCAACCCCGTAACTATAGGAGCGATGATGGCAAGCAGAGAGGGGAATACCATTTCGCGTTGGGCGCCTTGTGTGGAAATCTGTACACACCGGGCGTAGTCAGGCTCGGCATTTCCACTCAGGATGCCTTTTATTTCACGGAACTGGCGGCGCACTTCTTCTACCATGCGCGAGGCTGCACGCCCTACAGCATTCATCGTAAGACCGCAGAAAAGGAAAGACATCATACTGCCAATGAACATCCCTGAAAGCACTTTAGGATTCATTAGTGTAACATCGTAATAAATCATGAAGTCGTCCAGTCCTGCCTCGTGGATGGCTATCTGGATGCCGTTGGGAAGTTCAAGGATGGCGGTTCCGATACGTTCCAGTCCGATACGTACTTCTTCGATGTATGAAGCCAGCAGGGAGAGTCCTGTAAGGGCTGCCGAGCCGATGGCAAATCCTTTTCCGGTAGCTGCGGTAGTATTGCCCAGCGAGTCGAGCGCATCGGTACGCCGGCGCACCTCTTCGCCCAGCTTGCTCATTTCGGCGTTTCCTCCGGCATTGTCGGCAATGGGGCCGTAAGCATCTGTGGCAAGGGTAATTCCTAAGGTGGAAAGCATGCCTACCGATGCGATTCCGATGCCGTAAAGTCCCATCCCAATGTTGGTGAAGTCGAATCCTGAAGCTAGCCAGTAGGAAAGGATGATGCCTGCTACTACGGCTATGACTGGGATGGTAGTGGAAATCATTCCCAGTCCGATGCCGGAGATAATAACGGTAGCAGGTCCTGTCTTACCACTTTCGGAGAGCTTGCGTGTGGGTTTGTATGATTGTGAAGTGTAATATTCGGTAGACTGCCCGATGATGATTCCTACCAGCAGGCCTACGATGACAGCCAGTGATATGTTTACCCAGTTGTCCAATCCTAAAAGCCAAAGGATGAGAAACGTGCCGATGATGATGAAAAACGAGCTGAGGTTGGTTCCGGTAGAAAGTGCTTTCAGCAGCTCTTTCATCGTAGCGTTTTCGCGTGTGCGTACTGCAAAAATGCCGATAATGGATAGGATGATGCCGATGGCAGCTATCAGCATCGGTGCGATGACTGCCTTGAACTGCATTTCGGTGTCTCCTGTGCCGATAAAAGCAGCGGCACCCAGTGCGGCGGTGGCAAGGATGGAGCCACAATACGATTCGTAGAGGTCGGCTCCCATACCTGCAACGTCGCCTACGTTATCGCCTACATTATCGGCGATGGTTGCCGGGTTACGCGGGTCGTCTTCAGGTATTCCGGCTTCAACTTTGCCTACCAGGTCGGCTCCTACATCGGCGGCTTTCGTGTAGATGCCTCCGCCTACGCGGGCGAAGAGAGCCTGTGTGGAAGCTCCCATTCCGAAGGTGAGCATTGTAGTGGTTATGACGCAGAGCTTTGAGGTAGGGTTCAGTGCATTGTCGGGGATGCATCGTTCCAGTAAGAGATACCAGAAGGAGATGTCGAACAAGCCCAGTCCTACTACCACCAGTCCCATGACTGCTCCGCTTCGGAAAGCGATGCGCAGGCCTTTGTCGAGTGAGGTACGGGCGGCGTTGGCAGTACGTGCTGAGGCGTATGTGGCGGTTTTCATTCCGAGGTAGCCGGACAAGCCGGAGAAGAACCCTCCTGTCAGGAATGCGACGGGCACCCAGTGGTTCTGGAGGTTGAAGCCGTATGCCATGATGGCAAACAGGAGAGCAAGTCCGATAAACACGAGTGTCACCACTTTATATTGTTGCTTGAGGTACGACATCGCCCCACGGCGTACATGTTCGGCGATTTTCTGCATCTCGGGTGTTCCTTCGCTTTCTCCTTTCATCTGTTTATAGAAGAAAGCCGCCAAGGCAAGTGCCAGGAACGAGGCGGCTGGAGCAATCCAGAAGAGATAGTTTTCCATAATGTTATGATTTTGAATGGTGTGTCGGTCTTGCAGACAAGTTTCACCTTGGGCACAAAGACATACAGAGGTTTTTCCCGTGGGCTGTGTGGTCGCCGGGTGATGCGTATTGTCTGTTCTTGTAATTTTCTCAAAGGTAAGGAAAAAATCTCTTCGGTTTGTTTCCTGATTTACAGATTTTGTCGCTTTTTCTGTTTATTTTCAGAAATGAGCAGGAGTTTGTCACCTTCATGAAGTTCTATTTGTCCGTTGGGAATGATGAATTCGTTTCCGCGTTTTACCAGCATCACCAGTGTGCCTTGAGGCAGGTTCATGTCTGCCAATCTGTTTCCTTCTTCCAGCATTTCGGCGGTGAGGGTCAGGTCGTCCAGTCGGGTATCTATTTCATCGGGAAGCTCTACGCCGAATGCGTTTCCTTCTTTGGCTTGGGGCATGTCGAGCTTGAGCCAGCGTGCCATCTGTGAGATGCTCATCCCTTGAATGACAAGCGAGAGAAGGGTGATGAAAAATACAATGTTGAACAATTGGTTTGACCCTGGGATTTCAGCTATGACGGGGTAGGTAGCGAAAATGATGGGAACAGCTCCACGCAGCCCTACCCATGATACGAAGAGCCGTGCACGTAGGGAAATGTTCCGGAAAGGAAGCAGGCAGAGGAACACGCTTACTGGACGTGCCACTACAATCATGAATGCACCGATAAGCAAGCCGATGCCTGCGATACCTATCATCTCATGTGGGTTTACCAGCAGTCCGAGGGCGAGGAACATGATGATTTGGAAAAGCCATGTCAGCCCGTCCATAAAAGTTTGTGTCTCTTTCCGTGATGCCAGTTTGGCATTGCCTACGATGACTCCGGCTATGTAGACCGCCAGATAACCGTTTCCGTGTACCAGGTCGGTGGTAGTAAAGGTAATAAATACAATACTCAGCAGGAGGATGGGGTAAAGAGAGGTATTAGGTAACTCGATTTTGTTGATGAGCCATACGGCGAACTTGCCTGCTGCATAGCCGATTGTTCCACCGAAAAAGAATTGTACAAGCAGGTCGCGTGCGATGATTCCGGCATGCAAATCTGTTCCGCTTCCAATGACTTGTATCAGCACGATGGTAAGCATATATGCCATGGGGTCGTTGCTTCCGCTTTCCAGTTCCAGCATCGGGCGCAAGTTTTCTTTCAGGTTCATCCGTTGTGAGCGGAGCAGGTTGAATACCGAAGCCGAGTCGGTGGATGACATTGTGGCGGCAAGTAATAAAGAGGCGAGTAGGGTCAGCTGAATGTCTGCTTTTGTATGGTCGGATAAAAAATAAATGAACAGCCCCGTCAAGAGGGTAGTGACCAGCACGCCTGCAGTAGACAGAAGTATCCCTTGAGGCAGTATGGGCTTGATTTCGCGGAACCGTGTGTCCATCCCTCCCGTGAACAAGATGATGCTCAGCGCTATCATTCCTACGAACTGGGCATCTTTCGCGCTGTTGAACTGGATGCCCAGTCCGTCGCTTCCGAAAAGCATTCCTACCAGGAGGAAGAGCAAGAGGGTGGGGATGCCGAACTTATATCCGGTCTTGCTGATGAGAATACTGATGAATATCAGGATAGAGCCGATGAGTAGAATGTTTTCTGCAGTAATCATTATGAGTCTTGTTCTTTTTTTAAAGGTTGATGAAAAGTGTCCATGCAAAGATAATACAAAAAAGTGAGATACAGGACAAATCCTTAGAAACAGTTTTGAATTTATCGTGTGCTGATTTGGAATGATTTGGAATGAATTTTTAAGGTATTTCCGCTTCTGTAACGAGGAGGATAGCGCGGACTATCTTTGCAGGATGCAGCCGGTTGCGGAAACCCGCGGATATAGGTGCGCCGGCAAACGCATATAGGTCCATTCGCTGTAAGATTATTAATCTTCAGGCTGCAAGATTATTAATCTTACAAGCGGAAGATTATTAATCTTACACCAGACGAAGTTATCTGCACTGGGGGAAGAAGATAATAACAACAACTAAATATGAGTCAAAAGCAGAGGTAAAAACCGGAATATCGCAATTGCAAGCCTACGAGGATAAGAAATGCAGTCCGGTCTTTTTGAGGCAGCACCTGTCATGTCTGAATGCCTTTATCGGTGGAATCATATATGTGCAAAATTACTTCCGTTAACGGGTGTTGGATATATAATAAGGTATACAGAATAGGTATCGGTTGCCGGGAAGTGGACAATAGAACAGGTTTTGGCAGAAATTTGTCCAAATATGTTGTGTAACACACAAATTTATGAACATAACTCGTAAGGAATTTGTAATATTGCAGTCGAATTAGTGTAAATGATACACTTTACTGATAATGGCCGGTTCTTGTAACTTGCGTGACCTTTTGGACATCTAATTAACATGAAACATAAATTAAAAAAACAAACGTGATTATGAATTGGAATTCAAGTGAATTTGTTTGGCTCGACTGGGCGGTTCTCGTCATCGGGGTCATTCTGATTGCGTGGGCGGTGTACCGTGCAATCCAAAAAGACAAAAAGCAACAACAAGGGGCTAACAGTGAAGATTACCTCTTCGGAAAAGGAGAGCCGTGGTACATTATCGGTGCGGCTATCTTTGCCGCCAATATCGGGTCGGAACACCTGGTCGGACTGGCAGGTACAGGAGCCAAGGACGGCGTTGGTATGGCACACTGGGAGATGCAGGGCTGGATGATTCTTATCCTCGGATGGCTGTTCGTCCCCTTCTATCAATTATTGAACAATAAGTTGGGCAAGATTATTACGATGCCTGACTTCCTGAAGTTCCGTTATACGAAGCGTACCGGTTCGTGGCTTTCCATCATTACTTTGATTGCATACGTGCTGACAAAAGTTTCTGTAACCGCATTCACCGGAGGTATTTTCTTCGAATACTTATTGAATATCCCGTTCTGGTACGGTGCTATCGGGCTGATTGCTATTACAGCGGTATTTACTGTTTTCGGTGGAATGAAAGGTGTGATGACCTTGTCGGCTATCCAGACTCCTATCCTTATCATTGGTTCTTTCCTTGTCTTGTTTTTAGGGCTGCATCTGTTGGGAGATGGAAGCATTGCCGAAGGCTGGTCGCAGATGATGGCTGTATGTAATGCTGCCCACGACGGCTTTGGTACTACGCACATGTTCCATACTGATCCGGCAGATCCGATGTATCCCAAATTCCCGGGTTATGTAGTGTTCCTCGGTGCGTCTATCATTGGTTTCTGGTATTGGTGTACCGACCAGCACATTGTACAACGTGTGTTGGGGCAGACTAAGGGCGAAGACAATTCAGTAGTAATGGCACGTGCCCGTCGCGGTACGATTGCAGCCGGTTATTTCAAGTTGTTGCCTATCTTCATGTTCTTGATTCCGGGTATGGTGGCATACGCACTCTCGATGAAGGCGGGAAGCGGTATTGAGATGGATATCACTAACACACATGATACTGACGGCGCATTTGCCATGATGGTGAAAAATATCTTGCCGGCAGGGGTCAAAGGTATTGTGACCATTGGTTTTGTATGTGCCCTCGTTGCATCGTTGGCAGCATTCTTCAATAGCTGTGCTACGTTGTTTACCGAAGACTTTTATAAGCCGATGAAGAAAGGCATGAGCGAGAGCCATTATGTGTTTGTAGGCCGTCTTGCAACGGTAGTTGTTGTGCTTCTGGGATTGGCTTGGATGCCGATTATGATGAACATGGGTAACCTGTACTCTTACTTGCAAGACATTCAGTCACTGATTGCTCCGGCAATGGTGGCGGTGTTCTCGCTGGGTATCTTCTCAAAGAAGATTACTCCCAAAGCCGGCGAATGGGGACTTATCGGTGGCTTTTTGATTGGTATGGTGCGCTTGTTCACCAATGTCGTTACCGAATCGGGCACCAAGGTGATGGAAGGAGCTTTCTGGGAATACACGTCTTGGTTCTGGCAGACCAACTGGCTGGTGTTTGAAGTATGGTTGCTTGTATTCATTATCATTCTGATGGTTGTTGTGTCTTGTTTTACACCCGCTCCGTCCAAAGAACAGGTGGAAGCGATTACCTTCACCAAAGATTACAAGAAGGCTATCCGTGAGAGCTGGAATAAATGGGATGTCATCGCCACATTGGGTGTTGTTGCCTGCTGTGCAGCTTTCTACTGGTATTTTTGGTAAAGAGTAGATGAATGATGTTTTAAATAAAAAATAATAAGCGATGAAAAACATTCGGAATTCATTTTTAGGAATGAGTGCGGCACTTGCCTTGATGGCATCTTGCACTACGCAGGAACAGAAACCTGCATTGACCCTTTCGGGATTGGATCCTGCCAATTTTGAAACGACTGTAGACGGGACAAAAGCGGTTAAACTTTATACGTTGACAAATCATAACGGAATGGAAGTCTGCATTACAAACTTTGGTGGACGTATTGTCTCGCTGATGGTGCCGGACAAAAATGGCACGATGACAGATGTGGTGCTGGGCTTCGACAGCATTGCCGATTACCAGAATATCCCGAGCGATTTCGGAGCAGCCATCGGGCGTTATGCTAATCGTATTAATAAGGGGCAGATGAAAGTGGACGGCACTTTGATTCAATTGCCGACAAACAATTTCGGACATTGTCTGCACGGTGGACCTACCGGTTGGCAATATCAGGTGTATGAAGCTAATCAGACCAACGACAGTACTTTGGTCTTGACGATGAACTCGGCAGATGGCGATAATAATTTCCCGGGTAATGTGACTGCACATGTGACTTACGCATTGACAGCCAATAATGCCATCGATATCAAGTATGATGCTACTACCGACAAGACCACGGTAATCAATATGACCAACCATTCATACTTTAACCTGAATGGCGACCCCTCCAAGCCTGGAACCGACCAGATTCTGTATGTTGCGGCAGACAGCATTACTCCTGTCGACAGCACGTATATGACTAATGGCGAGATGATGGCTGTAAAGGATACTCCATTCGATTTCAATACGCCGAAGCCTATCGCTCCGTCTGTAACCGATTTTGAAAACGAACAAGTGAAGTTCGGTAATGGATTCGACCATAACTGGGTACTGAAGACTAAAGGCGATATCAGCCAGGTAGCAGCCAAGCTGACCAGCCCGACTTCGGGTATCAGTCTGACCGTATACACCGACGAGCCTGGTATCCAGGTTTACACAGGAAATTTCTTGGATGGAACCGTGAAAGGTAAGAAAGGCATTGCTTATCCGCAACGGGCTTCTGTATGTTTGGAGACTCAACATTATCCGGATAGTCCTAATAAGCCGCAATGGCCTTCGGTTATCCTGGAACCGGGTGAAACTTATCAGAGCCATTGTATATTCCAGTTCGGTATAGAAAAATGATTTTATGAACGATGTGTCTACATATTACAAGAATAATCCGAAATTTTTCGTCGGTATTGATTGCATCATATTCGGTTTTGAGAAAGAACAATTGAGCTTGTTGTTGCTTCAGCGTAATTTTGAGCCGGCAAAGGGTCAGTGGTCTTTAATGGGCGGTTTTGTCCAGGAAAATGAAAGCGCGGATGATGCGGCAAAGCGTGTGCTGTACGAACTGACCGGATTGAAGGATGTTTATATGGAACACATCGGAGCTTTTGGCAAGATAAACAGAGACCCGGGTGAACGGGTTATCTCGCTTGCTTATTATGCACTCATCAATACGAATAAATACGACCGGGAGCTGGTGCAACGGCATAATGCGTATTGGGTAAATATTGATGAGATACCTGATTTGATTTTCGACCATAACCAAATGGTAGAAAAAGCCCGGACGGCCATGAAGGAAAAGGCTTCTACCGCTCCCATTGGTTTCAATTTGCTTCCAGAGCTTTTTACACTTACGCAATTGCAAAGCTTGTATGAAGCTATTTATGGCGAACCAATGGATAAACGCAATTTCCGGAAGCGAATTGCGGATATGGGTTATATCGAGAAAACAGATAAAATAGATAAAACAGGTTCTAAAAGAGGGGCTTATCTGTACAAGTTCAATGATAAGGCTTATCAGCGGGACCCGAAATTCAAACTATAAGACTTATGTTAGAAGATTTGAAAGAAAAAGTGTTTCAGGCAAACCTTGATTTGGTGAAACATGGATTGGTGATTTTTACATGGGGTAATGTATCTGCTATCGACCGCGAAAAAGGGCTGGTAGTGATTAAGCCCAGTGGCGTAGCTTACGATGTAATGAAAGCATCGGATATGGTGGTGGTAGATTTGGATGGCAATGTAGTGGAAGGTGATTTACGTCCTTCCAGCGATACGCCGACTCATCTGGTTCTTTATAAGGCATTCAAGGAAATAGGTGGGGTGGTGCATACGCATTCTACGTATGCTACTGCATGGGCACAGGCCGGATGCGACATTCCGAATATAGGGACTACACATGCCGATTATTTTCACGAAGCCATCCCTTGTACGGCGGATATGACCGAAGAAGAGGTGAAAGGCGATTATGAATTGGAAACCGGAAACGTGATTGTAAAACGTTTCGAAGGAATGAATCCGGTTCATACTCCGGGTGTATTAGTGAAAAATCACGGACCTTTTGCGTGGGGTAAGGATGCTCACGATGCAGTTCATAATGCTGTAGTGATGGAGCAGGTGGCAAAAATGGCAAGCATTGCATATGCCGTCAATCCGCATCTGACGATGAACCCCCTGCTGGTAGAGAAACATTTCAGCCGCAAGCATGGTCCGAATGCTTACTACGGACAGAAGAAATAACATACTAACTTTTTAAAATACATAGAACTATGAGCACATTTGATCAATTTGAAGTATGGTTCGTAACAGGAGCTCAGCTTCTGTACGGAGGCGATGCTGTTATCGCAGTAGACGCACACAGTAATGAAATGGTAGCTGGATTGAATAACAGTGGAAATCTTCCGGTTAAAGTAGTATATAAAGGTACGGCTAACTCTTCAAAAGAAGTGGAAGCAGTAATGAAAGCAGCCAATAACGATGAGAAGTGTATCGGTGTTATCACGTGGATGCATACATTCTCGCCTGCAAAGATGTGGATACATGGCTTGCAACAATTGAAGAAACCGTTGCTTCACCTGCATACTCAGTTTAATGAAGAAATTCCCTGGGATACCATGGATATGGACTTTATGAATCTGAACCAGTCGGCACACGGTGACCGCGAGTTCGGACATATTTGCAGCCGTATGCGTATCCGTCGTAAAGTAGTAGTTGGTTATTGGAAAGATGCGGAAACCCAACGTAAGATTTCCGTTTGGATGCGTGTATGTGCAGCTTGGGCAGATGCACAGGACATGTTGATTATTCGTTTTGGCGACCAGATGAATAATGTAGCCGTAACGGATGGCGACAAGGTAGAAGCTGAAGTTCGGATGGGATACCATGTAGACTATTGTCCGGTAAGTGAACTGATGGAATATCACAGCCAGGTGAAAGACGAGGATGTAAAAGCATTGGTGGATGAGTATTTCCAGCTGTATGACCATGATAAAGAACTGGAAGATCAACGAACGGAAGCCTATGGAAAGGTATGGAATTCGGCTAAAGCGGAACTTGCCTTGCGTGCTATTTTGAAGGCAAAAGGTGCGAAAGGCTTCACTACTAACTTTGATGATTTGGGTCAGACAGACGGAAGTCATTTCGACCAGATTCCGGGACTTGCATCTCAGCGTCTGATGGCAGAAGGTTATGGCTTCGGTGCTGAAGGTGACTGGAAATCAGCAGCCTTGTACCGTACGGTATGGGTGATGAATCAAGGTCTGCCCAACGGATGTTCGTTCTTGGAAGACTATACGTTGAACTTCAATGGTGAAAGAAGTGCTATCCTGCAGGCACACATGTTGGAAGTTTGTCCGTTGATTGCAGCTCAAAAGCCACGTCTGGAAGTACATTTCCTGGGTATCGGTGTCCGTAAGAGCCAGACTGCCCGTTTGGTATTCACTTCAAAGACGGGTACTGGATGTACAGCAACAGTGGTGGATATGGGTAATCGTTTCCGTTTGATTGTAAACGATGTAGAATGTATTGAACCGAAACCGCTGCCTAAATTGCCGGTAGCTTCTGCATTGTGGATTCCGCAGCCTAATTTTGAAGTAGGTGCAGGTGCATGGATTTTGGCTGGTGGAACTCACCATTCTTGCTTCTCATACGATTTGACTGCAGAATACTGGGAAGATTATGCCGAAATTGCGGGTATTGAAATGGTACATATTAATAAGGACACCAATCTCAGCGATTTCAAGAAAGAACTTCGTATGAACGAAGTTTATTATATGCTGAATAAAGCTCTTTGCTAATAGTTGATCGGAACACAGAGACACGGAGCACTGAGGTTTTATTCATAAATAGATTCTCTGTGCCTTTGTGTCTCTGTGTTTTATTTTTATTATTTATTATAATCATATAATCATATCATGAATACAGACACAAAATCAATTATCGAATCAGGAAAGGCTATTTTGGGTATCGAATTGGGTTCGACTCGTATTAAAGCAGTATTGATCGACCCCGAAAACAAACCTATAGCTCAGGGAAGTCATGTTTGGGAAAACCAATTGGTAGATGGACTGTGGACTTATAGCATTGATGCCATTTGGAACGGACTTCGGGATTGTTATGCCGATCTATGTGCTGATGTAAAGAAACAGTACGATACGGATATAGAAACTTTGGCGGCTATTGGCGTTAGTGCCATGATGCACGGTTATATGGCTTTCAATGATAAAGAGGAGATTCTCGTTCCGTTCCGTACGTGGCGCAATACCAATACAGGCATAGCTGCAGCAGCTCTTTCGGAAGCATTTGTTTACAATATTCCGTTGCGCTGGAGCATCTCTCATTTGTATCAGGCTATTCTGAACGGTGAATCACATGTAAAAGATATTGCTTATCTGACAACTTTGGCTGGATATGTGCACTGGCAGTTGAGTGGGAAAAAGGTATTGGGCATCGGCGATGCTTCGGGTATGCTTCCCATTGACCCTGCTACAAAGAATTATTCGGCAGAGATGGTGGAGAAATTCGATAAAATGGTTGCACCGAAAGGCTTTTCTTGGAAATTGACCGATATTTTGCCTAAGGTGTTGCAAGCCGGTGAGAATGCAGGTTTCCTGACACCTGAGGGTGCTAAAAAACTTGATGGGTCCGGCCGTTTGAAAGCAGGCATACCTTTGTGTCCTCCCGAAGGAGATGCAGGAACAGGTATGGTGGCTACCAATGCTGTGAAGCAGCGTACAGGTAATGTATCGGCAGGTACTTCTTCGTTTTCTATGATTGTACTGGAGAAAGACTTGTCGAAACCGTATGAAATGATTGATATGGTGACTACGCCTGACGGCAGCCTGGTTGCCATGGTACATTGTAATAATTGTACTTCCGACCTTAATGCCTGGGTTAATTTGTTTAAAGAATATCAAGAACTACTGGGGGTACCCGTAGATATGAATGAGGTTTTCGGAAAACTGTATAATCATGCTCTTGAAGGAGATGCTGATTGTGGTGGACTGATTTCTTACAATTACATTTCGGGTGAACCGGTAACCAGACTTGCTGAAGGAAGACCTTTGGTTGTACGTTCTGCCAATGATAAATTCAACCTTGCCAACTTTATGCGTGCCAACCTGTATGCATCTGTGGCTGTACTGAAAATAGGTAATGATATTTTGTTCAACGAAGAGAAAATCAAAGTAGACCGTATTACAGGTCACGGAGGATTGTTCAAGACAAAAGGGGTAGGACAGCGCATTTTGGCGGCAGCACTCAATTCGCCTATATCTGTTATGGAAACGGCCGGTGAAGGTGGTGCTTGGGGTATTGCTTTGTTAGGGTCTTATTTGGTGAACAATCCACAAAAATTGTCGCTTGCCGATTTCCTTGATGAACAAGTATTTGCTGGGAACACAGGTGTGGAAATTAAACCGGACCTGAAAGATGTAGCAGGATTCAATGCATACATTGAAACTTATAAAGCTGGTTTACCTATCGAAGAAGCAGCTGTAAAATATAAGGTTAGTGAATGAGCCGATTAATGATTAATTAAAGAAGAAAAAATGAAAAACAAACTGATTCTTAGTGGCTTGATGCTGGGCGTCAGCCTTGCTGTATCCGCACAACAACACGCGACTGTAACCGTTCACACAGAAAAGGCTGAACAAATCATTCCGAAAGAAATATACGGACAATTCGCCGAGCATTTGGGTACCTGTATTTATGGGGGCTTGTGGGTAGGCGAGGATTCTCCTATTCCTAATACAAACGGATACCGTAATGATGTACTTGAAGCGTTGAAAAAATTGAAAGTACCTGTATTGCGTTGGCCAGGCGGATGCTTTGCCGATGAATATCATTGGATGGATGGCATTGGACCCAAAGAAAACCGCCCGAAAATGGTGAACAATAACTGGGGAGGGACTGTAGAAGATAATAGTTTTGGTACTCACGAATTTCTTAACTTGTGCGAGCTTTTGGGTTGCGAGCCTTATATCAGCGGCAATGTGGGAAGCGGAACAGTAGAAGAAATGGCAAAGTGGGTGGAATATATGACATCTGAGCAGGGAAGCCCCATGGCAAAGTTGCGTTTGCAGAATGGACGTGAAAAACCTTGGAAAGTAAAATACTTTGGTGTAGGTAATGAAAGTTGGGGTTGTGGAGGCAGTATGCGTCCGGAATATTATGCCGATTTGTATCGTCGTTATTCTACATATTGTCGTAACTACAATGGAAATAAATTGTTTAAGATTGCCAGCGGTGCCAGCGATTACGATTATAATTGGACAGAAGTGTTGATGCAGAATGTCGGTCATCGTATGGATGGTGTATCTTTGCATTATTATACAGTACCTGGATGGACTGGAAGTAAAGGTTCTGCTACTAAGTTTACAACCGATGATTACTATTGGACGATGGGTAAATGCCGTGAAATTGAGGATGTGTTGAAGCGTCACATGGCTATTATGGATAAATATGATCCGAAGAAACAAATTGCTCTTATCGTCGATGAATGGGGTACTTGGTGGGATGAAGAACCCGGTACAATTCCCGGCCATCTGTATCAGCAGAACACGATGCGTGATGCGTTTGTAGCTTCACTTACATTGGATATCTTCCATAAATATACCGACCGTGTGAAGATGACCAACATAGCCCAGATCGCTAATGTGCTGCAATCGATGATTTTGACGAAAGAGGACAAAATGGTCCTGACGCCGACTTATCATGTATTCGAAATGTATAATGTACATCAAGATGCTACGTTCTTGCCATCAGACCTGCAATGTACCTATAAGAATGTGCGTGATAATCGTGTGGTACCTATGATTAGTACAAGTGCTTCGCGTGACAAGGAAGGACGTATTCACTTGTCGTTGTCTAATATCGACCTTGAAGAATCGGCTGAGGTAACCGTTAACCTGGAAGGTTTCGAGGGGAAACAGGTTACGGGACGTATCCTGGCTGCAGATAAGATTGATACGTATAATACGTTTGAAAATCCGGATGCCGTTACTGTGAAGGATTTCAAGGATGTTAAGTTGCAAAAGGGCGGTTTGTTGGTAAAATTGCCTGCTATGTCTATTGTTACACTCGAAATCAAATGATAATTTATGAATAAATCAACAATTTTCAGTTTGGCCTTGGCGGCTTGTTGCTGTACGGGACTGGCGGCACAGGAAGTCAACCACATGGTGGTAAAGGCAAACAAGCCAGGTGCCGAAATCCAACCCACCATGTATGGACATTTTTTTGAGGATATTAATTATGGTGCAGATGGAGGATTGTATGCCGAATTGGTCATGAACCGTTCATTTGAATTTCCCAATCGTCTGCAAGGCTGGAAAACATTCGGTAATGTTACGGTCTTGGAGGATGGACCTTTCGACCGTAATCCACATTACATTCGTCTTGCAGATCCGGGACATCCGCATAAGCGTACAGGGGTAGTCAATGAAGGCTTTTTCGGCATTGGATTGAAAGAAAATGCTCAATACCGCTTTACTGTGTGGGCCAGAGGAAACGGGCAGAAGATCCGGGTGGAACTCATTGATCCGTATTCGATGGGGGAAACTCAGGTGTTGACTTCGGGAGACGTAGCCTTGAACTCGGCTGATTGGAAAAAATATGAATTGGTGCTTACTGCTCCACAAACCATTGATGCGGCACAGCTGCGTATCTTCCTGGCTTCTGCAGGCAATGTTGACTTGGAGCATATTTCACTTTTCCCCGTCGATACATGGAAAGGGCGTGAAAATGGTTTGCGTAAAGATCTTGTACAGGCCTTGGTTGATACCAAACCAGGTGTATTCCGTTTCCCTGGTGGATGTATCGTAGAAGGTACACATATCAATGACCGTTATCAATGGAAAAACTCAGTAGGTCCTGTAGAGAACCGTCCGTTGAACTCGAACCGATGGGAATATACTTTCCCTCATCGTTATTATCCTGATTATCACCAGACATATGGTATGGGATTTTACGAACTTTTCTTGTTGGCTGAAGATATGGGCGCTGAGCCTCTTCCAATTGTTAATGTAGGTCTGGCATGCCAGTATCAAAACGATGATCCTAAAGCGCATGTCCCAGTGGACAGCCTGCAAAGTTATATTCAGGACGCACTTGACCTTATTGAGTTTGCCAATGGTGATGAAACAACAAAGTGGGGTAAACTTCGTGCCGAAATGGGACATCCCGCTCCTTTTAATATGAAATTTATTGGAGTAGGAAACGAGCAGTGGGGACCGGAGTATCCCGAACGTCTGAAATATTTTGTCGATGCTATCCGCAAAGCTTATCCCGATATTCAGATTATCGGTTCATCTGGTCCGAATTCGGAGGGTAAGGACTTTGATTATTTGTGGCCTGAGATGAAAAAGTTGAAAGTGGATTTGGTCGACGAACATTTTTATCGCCCCGAAGATTGGTTCTTGAAGTCGGGCAATCGTTATGATAATTATGACCGTAAAGGACCGAAGGTGTTTGCAGGAGAATATGCTTGCCACGGAAAAGGAAAGAAATGGAATCATTTTTATGCATCATTGCTTGAAGCTGCTTTCCTGACAGGAGTGGAACGTAATGCTGATGTAGTGTATATGGCTACTTATGCTCCTTTATTGGCGCATGTGAAAGGCTGGCAATGGCGTCCGGACTTGATTTGGTTTGACAATTTGCGTAGTGTACGTTCATGCAGCTGGTATGTGCAATACCTTTATGGACACAATAAAGGTACACAGGTTGTGCCTTTGTTGATGGATGGCAAGGCTGTAAGCGGTCAGCCAGATCAAAATGGTTTGTTTGCCAGCGCTGTGTGGGATGAACCTACAAAAAGCTATATCGTTAAGATTGTCAACGTATCCGATAAGGCTCAATCTGTAACGGTAGAATTTGATGGCTTGAAAAAGAAAAAACTTGCTACGCAGGCCGATTGTATCCTGTTCCACTCGGATAATCCGGATGAAGAAAATTCGTTGGATAATCCCAATCTGATTACTCCGAAAGAAAGTAAAGTTACTGTTGATGGTAAGACTTTGCAGTCTGAAGTAGGTGCACAGACTTTTGTTATCTATCGTGTAAGTATGCAGGAATAATCTTCCTCTTGTAGGGAAACAGGTTGAAGGAAGAACTGGTTTGCCATTTTATTGGAATAATACCTTGAACTAGCTATATCTCCATTGCTGTTTTGGTGATATTATAGGGCAAGGTATTATTTTGTTTGGATGGTTTATATGTGGTGAAATGTCGGATGATTAGAGCATTTTTTGTATATTGGAGGTAAGAGCCTGTCGTTTAAATTTTGCTCAGGTTAATTTTGCGAATTGTTTTCGAGGATGTTTTTCTGATTTTATAAGGAGGATAGCGGGCTATCTGACGAATAAAATCGGGGAAACAGACCGGAAACAAACGCAAAAGAACCTGATAGAATATTACTTTATTGGAAAATTTAAACGTACAAATGTACGACAGGTTCTAAATGTGAATGTCCGCTCCGTTTAATTAGAAGCTGTTTTGAATTTATCGTGCGATGATTTGGGATGAGTTTTTGAGGCATTTTCGCTTCTGTGATGAGGAAGATAGCGGGCTATCTGACGAAAAACAGGAGCGAAAAGGACCAAAAAATCGCCCAAAGCACACACGAAAACAGATACATCAAGCCAAGAAAAACTTTTTGGAGAAATTCAAAACAGCTTCTTAATATGCTTTCAAAAAGATGATATACTTCATAAGCCATTCCAGTTAATTGCGACAGCTTACGAAGATAATTGGAACGGCAAAGTAAGATATCTTCATCTGGAAAGTGCCTGTTATTGGGGGTAATTGCGTATATTGCATATTTTGATTAAAAAATAAATATTTGATGTGATTTCGTTTGGCTATTTCACAATAAAATTCTATTTTTGCACCCGAAATAAAGGTAATGCGGTAGTAGCTCAGTTGGTAGAGCATCAGCTTCCCAAGCTGAGGGTCACGGGTTCGAGTCCCGCTTACCGCTCTTAAAAGATCCTTGGTGGCTAAACAAATGGCCATCAAGGTATTTTTATGTAGTAATATTTCTGAAAGAATGCCTGGTTGAACGGGCACTGTCTCTGCCGATGCAGTATATATTTTTGAACATCTTTTACTCTGAATGTATACTTTTGATGCATTTATCTTAAAAACAGTGCCTGAATCTTTTGTGGTTATTATTTGAATCGTAAAAATGTCGTAATATAATACTTGAGTAATATAATGATAAAAAATATGGATGAAATACTGGAACGGATGGGTATAAAGGTGTTGAATGAGATGCAGCGTGCATCCCTACAGGCTTTCGGTGAAGGAGGCGATTTGGTCTTGCTTTCGCCGACAGGCTCAGGTAAGACGCTGGCCTATTTGTTGCCGTTGGTTTCTTTTCTTAAATCCGGTGTGAAGGGAGTGCAGGCAGTAGTGCTGGTACCTTCGCGTGAATTGGCCTTGCAAATTGAGCAGGTGTTTAGGCAGATGGGTACTCCTTTCAAGGTGATGAGCTGTTATGGTGGCCGTCCGGCGATGGACGAACACCGGACGATGAACAGCTTGTTGCCTTCAGTTATCATCGGTACGCCGGGACGCATGAATGACCATTTACAGAAGGCGAACTTTGATGCCTCAACGGTACGGATGTTGGTTATCGATGAGTTCGACAAGTGTTTGGAGTTTGGCTTCCAGGAAGAGATGGCTTCTGTGCTCGGGCAGTTGCCATGCGTAGAGCGGCGCCTTTTGTTATCAGCTACGGATGCCGAGGAAATTCCCCGCTTTGCTGGAATGAACCGTATGCATAAGTTGGATTTCCTACATGCTGGTATAGGTTCGCGCCTGCATATATATAAGGTGGAGTCGCCTGTGAAAGATAAGCTGGAGACATTGTACAAGCTGCTCTGTTGCTTGGGTGATGAGTCAACGCTGGTGTTTTGCAACCATCGTGAGAGTGCGGAGCGAATAGGGACGTACCTGCGTGGAATGAAGGTGTATGCCGAGGTGTATCACGGAGGAATGGAACAGGAAGAGCGTGAGCGGGCGCTTTATAAGTTCCGTAACGGTAGTTGTCCGGTATTGGTGTCGACCGATCTGGCGGCACGTGGGCTTGACATTCCCGAAATCCGTAATGTGGTGCATTATCATCTGCCTGTTTCCGCTGACGGTTTTGTACACCGCAACGGACGCACAGCACGTTGGGAAGCTGAAGGCAATGCTTATGTCATCCTTTATAGTGAGGAGCAGTTGCCCGGATACTTGGACGGGGAGATGGAAATGTTTGAGTTCCCTCAACGATTGCCCGAACCTGCGCTGCCTCGCTTCGTGACCTTGTATATCGGGAAAGGGAAAAAGGATAAGGTCAACAAGGTGGATATTGTGGGCTTTTTGTCGAAGAAGGCTAACCTTGGGCGTGATGACATCGGCAAGGTGGACGTGAAGGAACGTCATGCTTACGCTGCCATTGCACGCAATAAATGCAAACAAACATTAAATCTTATACAAAATGAAAAGATAAAAGGGGTAAAAGCTTTGATAGAATTGGCAAAATAATAACTTTGTGTCAGAAATATCTCAGTGAACTTCTCAGTTACGTACAAAATGCTATGATTGCAGGACGGATGTAAATCATAGGGGGATTGAGATGTGTCAATATGTAATCAAAATCACGATTCAGTTCTTATTTTGTAAGAAAAAAGGTGGTCCCGGCATAAAAATATAAGGAAATCTTTTGGGAGTCTAAAAATTATCACTATATTCGCAACAAAAGAATTTAATGATATTGTCTAACCTAAACAAACTGCCAAATGAAAAAACATAATTTTAATGCGGGACCTTCTATTTTGCCTCGCGAAGTAATCGAGAAAACAGCTCAGGCAATTCTGGACTTTAACGGTTCAGGGCTTTCGTTGATGGAAATCAGTCACCGCGCTAAAGACTTCCAACCGGTGGTGGACGAAGCTGTGGCATTGTTTAAAGAACTTTTGAATATCCCTGACGGCTATTCGGTATTGTTCCTAGGGGGTGGTGCGAGCTTGGAGTTCTGCATGGTACCCTACAATTTCTTGGAAAAGAAAGCCGCTTATCTCAATACAGGTACTTGGGCAAAGAAGGCGATGAAGGAGGCTAAGGCTTTCGGTGAGGTGATTGAGGTGGCTTCTTCGGCAGATGCCAACTACACTTTCATTCCGAAAGGGTATGATGTACCTGCTGACGTAGACTATTTTCACATCACGACTAACAATACCATCTATGGTACAGAGTTGCATGCCGATCCGGAAGTGAACGTGCCGTTGGTGGCAGATATGTCGTCTGATATCTTTTCACGTCCGATTGACGTATCGAAGTATATCTGTATTTATGGTGGTGCGCAAAAGAATCTGGCTCCGGCGGGTGTGACATTCGTCATTGTAAAGAATGATGCGGTAGGGAAAGTTTCGCGTCACATTCCGACCATGCTGAATTACCAGACCCATATCGAGAAGGGCTCTATGTTCAATACACCTCCTGTAGTGCCTATTTATGCGGCTTTGCAGACCTTGCGTTGGCTGAAGGCGCAAGGCGGGGTAGAGGAAATGCAGCGCCGTGCCAAGTTGCGTTCGGACATGCTGTATGCCGAGATTGACCGCAACAAGTTGTTCCGTGGCACGGTGACGGCTCCCGAAGACCGTTCGTATATGAACATTTGTTTTGTGATGGCTGACGAATATAAAGAACTGGAAGCTGATTTCTTGAAGTTTGCCACCGAAAAAGGTATGGTAGGCATTAAGGGTCACCGTTCGGTCGGAGGATTCCGTGCTTCATGCTACAATGCACTGCCTGTGGAAAGCGTACAGGCATTGATTGACTGCATGCAGGAGTTCGAGAAGATGCATTGATTTGCTCAGTTATGTTTCACGGGAGTTAAAGGTAGTTATGTTTCACAGGAGTTATCACTTCGTTCAAGGAGTTAAAGGTCAATACTCTTGCCTCTGAAAATTGTAAAAGGTATTGGCATCTAACTCCCTCTAACTTCTTTTAACTCCCTCTAATTTATTAATTTAACATTGGATTTCTATGAAAATATTGGTTGCAACAGAGAAACCGTTTGCTAAGGTAGCGGTAGACGGTATCCGTAAAGAAATAGAAGGAGCTGGTTACGAATTGGCCCTGTTGGAGAAATATACCGATAAGGCGCAATTGCTGGATGCGGTGAAAGACGCAAATGCTTTGATTATCCGGAGCGACGTGATAGACAATGAAGTGTTGGATGCTGCCAAGGAACTGAAGATTGTAGTACGTGCCGGAGCGGGATATGACAATGTAGACCTTGAAGCGGCTACGGCTCATGGCGTATGCGTAATGAACACGCCGGGGCAGAACTCGAATGCGGTGGCAGAGCTGGCTTTCGGAATGATGATAATGGCTGTCCGCAATTTTTATGACGGCAAATCCGGTACGGAGTTGAAAGGCAAGAAACTGGGTATTCATGCCTACGGAAATGTGGGACGCAATGTGGCCCGTATCGCTAAGGGTATCGGCATGGAGATTTATGCTTACGATGCTTATTGCCCCAAAGAAGTGATGGAGGGTGACGGAATCGTTCCGGTAGATTCCGCCGAAGCCTTGTACGAAACCTGTAACGTGGTTTCGCTTCACATCCCGGCTACTGCTGAAACGAAGAATTCCATCAATTATGATTTGGTGAACCGTATGCCGAAGAACGGGCTGCTAGTGAATACGGCACGTAAGGAAGTCATTAACGAGGCAGACTTGCTTCGTTTGATGAACGACCGTCCTGACTTGAAGTATGTGACGGATATCATGCCGGTCCATCATGCCGAATTTGCCGAGCAATTCCCCGGACGTTATTTCTCTACTCCGAAGAAGATGGGCGCACAGACCGCCGAAGCCAATATCAACGCGGGCATAGCAGCCGCAAAACAGATTGTCGGCTTTTTGAAAGACGGATGTGAGAAGTTCCGGGTGAATAAGTAACTATCAATTAACAATTAATAATTAATAATTAATAGTTAATAATTGACTATGCGGCACTGTGATTGTTTTGTTCTTTCGGATTACAAATCCGGCGTAGCAAAATCCATACCGCGTATGATATAATTATTAATTATTAATTATTAATTATCAACTGAATACTATGGTAAAGATAAGACCCTTTAAAGGCATACGTCCGCCGAAAGAGTTGGTGGAGGAAGTGGCTTCGCGCCCCTATGACGTGCTTAATTCGGAAGAGGCGCGGGCAGAAGCCGCGGGCAATGAGAAATCGCTGTATCACATTATCAAGCCTGAGATAGACTTTCCCGAAGGAACGGATGAGCATGACCCGCACGTATATGAAAAAGCGGCAGAGAATTTCCGGATGTTCCAAGAGAAAGGCTGGCTGGTGCAGGATGAAAAGGCGTGCTATTACGTCTATGCCCAGACGATGGACGGGAAGACCCAATATGGATTGGTGGTAGGTGCGTACGTGCCCGACTACATGAACGGGAACATCAAGAAGCACGAACTGACCCGCCGCGATAAGGAAGAAGACCGCATGAAGCATGTACGGGTGAATAATGCGAATATCGAACCGGTTTTCTTCGCTTATCCGGAAAACGCGGAACTGGATGCGATTGTGAAGAAATATGTGGAACGGAAGCCTGAATACGATTTCATCGCGCCGGGAGACGGATTCGGTCACACATTTTGGGTAATAGACGCGGAGGAGGACATCGAAGCCATCACGCGTGCATTTGAAAAGATTCCTGCCATGTATATTGCCGACGGGCATCACCGGAGTGCGGCGGCTGCACTGGTGGGGGCGGAGAAAGCCCGGCAGAATCCGAACCACAAAGGGGATGAAGAATACAATTACTTCATGGCAGTATGTTTCCCCGCCAATCAGTTGACCATTATTGACTATAACCGGGTTGTGAAGGATTTGAACGGATTGACTCCACAAGCTTTCATCGAAGCCTTGAGAAAGCATTTTGAGGTGGAGGAGAAGGGGGCGGAAATCTATAAGCCGCAGGCTTTGCACAACTTTTCGCTTTATGTAGGGGGCAAATGGTATAGCCTGACCGCGAAGCCGGATACGTATGATGATACTGACCCGATAGGCGTGCTGGATGTGACGATTTCTTCCAGATTGATTCTGGATGAGATATTAGGCATTAAGGATTTGCGCTCGGACAAGCGCATTGATTTCGTAGGCGGCATCCGTGGATTGGGAGAGCTGAAGAAGCGGGTGGATAGCGGCGAGATGCAAATGGCGCTGGCGTTGTATCCGGTATCGATGAAGCAGTTGATGGACATTGCCGATACGGGCAACATTATGCCGCCCAAAACCACCTGGTTCGAGCCTAAGTTGCGTTCGGGGCTTGTTGTTCATAAGCTGGAATAGGAGTTAGAGGGAGTTATTTCAGAAACGCAGATTCACGCAGATTATTTTAATTGAATATCCGCAAACATCCCATGTAGGGGCGTATCGCATACGCCCTGAAGACATCCACGTGGATTAGTTGACGTATTCGGGCGTATGCGATACGCCCCTACAAGGCAATTGGGTGAAATGCGGATATTCAATTAAAATAATCCGCGAAAATCTGTGTTTCTGATGTCGGTTTCAGAAGCAAGGCTAACTCCCTCTAACTCCTATCCCATAAATGAAGAATTGTAAAAACGCAAAAATTCTTTGTTCTTCATTCTTCATTCTTCATTTAAAAACTCCTATCTTTGCACCCGGTTTTGAAAAACGGATTGGATTTATGGAGCGTGTTACATTCAAAGGGTTTGCGTATGGAGCTATAGCAGCTGCCAGTTATGGGTTGAATCCCTTGTTCGCCTTGCCTCTTTATGCCGATGGCATGGGGGCGGATTCTGTGTTGTTTTACCGGTATGCCTTTGGGCTGGTCATGCTTGGCGTGATGATGTTGGTGCAGAAGCAGTCGTTTGCATTGCGCCGGTGCGAAGTGTTGCCGTTGGTAATCATGGGACTGCTCTTTTCCTTCTCGTCGCTTACCTTGTTCTTGTCTTATAATTATATGGATGCGGGGATTGCCTCCACCATCCTGTTTGTCTATCCGGTGCTGGTGGCCATTCTGATGGCGGTATTCTTTAAAGAAAAAGTTTCCCCGATAACAATGATTTCTATCGCATTGGCGTTTACGGGCATCTCGTTGCTTTATCAAGGCGAAGGCGGGCAGACTTTAAGCCTGACGGGCGTGACGCTGGTCTTTATATCCTCGCTCACGTATGCTCTGTATATAATAGGTGTAAACCGTTCGGTATTGAAGGATATGCCTATCGCCAAGCTGACATTCTATGTCTTGTTGTTTGGCTTGAGCGTCTATGTGATACGCTTGAAATTCTGCACCCAACTGGATGTAGTCAGCCAGCCGGTATTATGGATAAATCCGGTATGCCTTGCCTTGTTCCCGACCGTTATTTCATTGGTGGCAATGACAAAGTCCATTCATTATATCGGTTCGACCCCAGCCGCCATATTAGGTGCATTAGAACCGCTGACCGCTATCTGTTGCGGGGTGTTGGTGTTCGGCGAACGGCTTACTCCCCGCATTATATTGGGAATTGTGCTGATACTGATAGCCGTGACACTTATCATTCTGGGCAAGTCGTTGATTCGCCAGCTTCAGGTACGGGTGATTCACCGTAATCATCATTTCCCGCAACGTTAACCGAAAAAGGCAGGAGGACACGTGGACGATACCTATAGAACCATAACCGGACCTTCGGAAGCTGTTTATACGGAGAAGCGGAGCAAGTTTATCGCCGTTGCCCTTCCTGTGCGTACCCTTGAAGCGGTGAAAGAACAGCTGGATATTTACCAGAAGAAATATTACGATGCCCGCCATGTGTGTTATGCTTACATGTTAGGGGCGGAGCGGAAGAATTTCCGTGCCAATGATAACGGAGAGCCTTCGGGCACAGCCGGAAAACCGATATTGGGGCAAATCAATTCGAAAGAGCTGACCGATGTGCTGGTGATTGTGGTGCGCTATTTTGGGGGTATCAAGTTAGGTACAAGCGGGCTGATAGTAGCATACCGTACGGCTGCTTCACTGGCTTTGGAGGAAGCCGAAGTGGTAGAAAAGACGGTTGACGAAGAAGTGGGCATCGCTTTTGAATATCCTTTTATGAACGATGTGATGCGGGTTGTGAAAGAAAATCTGCCTGAGATTGTGAGCCAATCCTATGATATGGATTGTTTCATGCGTCTGCGCATCCGTAAGTCGGAAATGCCGCGTTTGCGTGCGCGGTTGGAAAAGGTGGAAACGTTGCGCTTTGTGTAAGGTTTAAATTTTGCTCAGGTTTATTTGCGAATTGTTTCCGGGAATGTAATGATGCCGCCTTGTGGTATTCGTACGACGGCGTTCGCACAGGCAAACGGGGACGGTTGCTTATCAAAGGCGGGAAAACACTCGATAAATAACCTTAGGAACATAGCTGAAAGCAATATTTTTATACTTTTGCATCGAAAATAATGATTATATGAGACAAATAATATACGCAGTTATAATATTACATTCCATTTTGATAATTTCAGGATGCAACGGAAATAAAACAGCAGACAAACTGATGCCGGAACTTGAACAAGCAGAAAAGGTCATGTTTGACCATCCGGACAGTTCATTGCATATACTGGAAAGTATGGAGGTTCCTTCGTCACGAACTGATAAGGAGAACCATGCGCTGTGGTGTCTGCTGACCTCACAGGCAAAGGTAAAACAGCTGATGAAAATCTCTTCCGATTCGCTTGTACGGATAGCATACGATTATTACAAGCCTACAAATAATGCCCGTAGAAAGGCAATGTCGGCCCTCTATATGGGAAACATCAATTACAATTTGGGTCATATAGAAGAAGCAATGAAGTATTATTTGGAAGGTAAATCAGAAGTAGAAAAAACGGAAGACTATAAAACAGGATACCTTATAATGTCTTCTTTAGGAAAGTTATATTTATATCGTAACTTAACAGACTATGCACTGGAATCCTGCACAAAGGCATACGATTATGCTGTCAGAGATTCAAACTTACGGTATCAAATGGGTGCATTACAATATTTAGCCAGATGCTATTGTATCTCAAATAAACTTCCCAAAGCGATGGAGTCCTATCAAAGATGTAGTGCAATAGCAGCAGAACTTGGACTTAAAAATACGGATTATTATTATGACATTCAACGTGAAATAGCTTTAGTGTATACGAATAGTCATAAAATAGAAAAATCTTTAAGTATTTTGCAGTCATTTCCAATAGAATATCGTCCATTCTCATTAATAGGCAAGAACTATTTTCGTTTAGGCAAATTAGATTCAGCTTTTTATTATCTAAATAAAGCATTGAATACTGATAATATTTATACAAAGGCATCTATTTATGAATATTTATATAGATTAAGTGAGAAGCCTAAATACAACCAATACCTGAAAACTTATTGTGACTCATTATTGTTTTATAATGACTCTATTATTACTATAGATAAAGGAAAACAAATCATAGCCTATAAAGAAAAGTATAATAATGAAAAATTAATTACAGAAAAACAAAAGTTGGAGTTGGAAAAAGCTAATATCACCTATTGGTGGATGTTTACTGTAGTGATAGTTCTGCTATTGGGTATTTTACTTATTTATATTTATTTGCGTAAGCGAATTACAATACAAAAGAAAGAAGAGGAGTTAACAAGTTTGGCTTTACAACTACATCAAAAAGAACTAGAAGTTGAAAAGAACGAATCATATATTGTAGAACTTCAGTCACAGTTTGCAGAAAACAATAAGAAAAAGGAGCTTTATATTGAGCAGATAGAGGCACTCAAGAATTTGAAAAAAGAAAATGAACGTTTGTCTTTAGAGAAAAATATGCTACATGAAAAGATTGCTTCCTATTCTATATCTTCTCATGAATTGTCGAATGTAAAGACTTTATCTGATAGACTTCTATTATTAGAAAAAAGGGAAAAAGAATTATGTTCTTTATTGTTGACGCAAATACCATTCTTACGAAATCTTCATTTGAAGCCTGTCTACTTGAATGATACGGAACTAAGTGACATATGTCAAGTAACAGATAATATATTTCATAATTTCACACAACGATTATCAAAAGAAATCTCATCCCTCAGTGAGCACGAAATAATTTTATGCTGTTTGATTAAACTTCGTTTTTCCATCACAGAAATATCTGTTTTTTTGAATATAGCTCCCACATCCGTTTCACGAAGCAAGCTCCGCGTAAAAAACAAGATTTACGCAGAGTTGGGTGAAGATTCAAAGGAAAAGAGTCTTGATATCTGGCTTTGGGAATATTGAGGATTGCATTTGTCTATACAGGAAGATTGATACGCTTTGTAGAACATTGATTTATATTGTTTTATAAATTTCATCTTCATCGTGCTTGTCTATTCCGTATCTATATCATTTTTATCGTTATAATTAGATTCGTATCTATTTTTGCGACAGAAAAATTAACGCAAAATAGATACATGATTATGAGATTCTTTTTCTTAGCATTGTTTGTTGCTACATCATTGACAGCCAACTCACAAACGATATCAGGAAAGTTGGTTGAAGAAAATGGTAAACCGTTGCCCTACGCCAATGTGGTACTGCTCTCACTACCGGATTCGGCGTTTGTAAGCGGAACCATCAGCGAGGAAGACGGGGCTTTCACACTGGAAGCCACATCGGAGAACCAGATAGTGAAAATATCTTCCATAGGGTATAAAACGGTGTACAGACCAGTATCTCCTGCCAATATCGGTATCGTGCAACTCGAATCGGATGTACAATTGTTGAATGAAGTTGTTGTTAAAGGTAATTTACCTGTGACACGCATGAAGGGTGATGCTATGGTGACAAATGTGGAGAATAGCGTGTTGAGTAAGGCTGGCTCTGCCAATGATGTGCTGGCCAAAATACCGGATATTACCAAAAAGCAGGATGCTTTTGAGGTTTTCGGGAAAGGAACGCCTCTTATATATATATAAACGGTAGAAAGCTGCATGATCTGTCTGAACTTGAACAGCTAAACTCCAATGATATCAAGAATGTTGAAGTTATCCGTAATCCCGGTTCAAGATATGACGCAACCGTAAAAGCTGTTGTCCGTATTCAAACGGTTAAACGTCAAGGGGATGGTTTCGGATTCAATTTGCGCTCCAGCTATTATCAGTCGAAGAATACGGATTTGATAGAACAGGCAAACTTCAATTACCGGCATGATAATTTGGATATTTTCGGTTCTATATATTATAATCAGATGGAAAGCTGGCAGGATTTCAGTATGAAACTGGAAGAAAGAGGAACAAAAGTTTGGAATCATGATATGAAGAGCAATGGCGAGTTTTATTCAAAGATGCTAAACGGCAATGTCGGATTCAATTATCAGCTGAATGACAATCATGCTTTCGGTATGAAATATAAGGCAGGAAAGACCCTGAATGAAGAAAATCCGCTTTCTAAAGAAACCGATATAAATGTTGACAATGTATTCTATGACAACATAAAGGTAAACAGTTACGATTGCTATGATTATAATCCCGACCATGAATTAAACGCATACTATAACGGACAATTTGGAGATGTGAATCTTGACTTCAACGCCGATTATCTTCAGAATGGCAAGCGTAGCAACTCCGTATTTCAGGAAACCAGCCAGACTTCGGAAAGCCGTGATGTTCATTCTGCCAATCGTGTAAAGAACCGGCTTGTGGCAGGAAAGCTGACTTTGTCACTCCCATTGGGTGGAGGTGCTTTTGCCGTGGGCAGTGAAGTAACCTATACCCATAGAAATGACGACTATTTGAACGAAGAAAACTACGTGCCGTCTTCATTCAGTAAGATTGAGGAACTCAATGCTGCCGGATATGCGGAGTATAACCACAGTTTTCCGTGGGGTGACTGGTCGCTTGGATTGAGGTATGAGCATGTCAAGTTTGACTATTATGAAGATGGCAAGCATGTGGACGAACAAAGCCGTACATTTGATAACTTCTTTCCGAATATTTCATTCTCAACTCAATTGGGAAAAGTGCAGACACAGTTGAGCTACACGGCAAAAACCCAACGACCGACTTACAGCGAGTTGAGTAACAATATATTTTATTCAGACCGATTTACCCTTCAAAAAGGCAATCCCACACTTCGTCCTACCATTATACACGACCTGACACTTTCCGGTGTCTGGAGATTCCTACAGATATCATTGTCCTACTCTCAGACAAAGGACTGGATTCTTAATTGGGGAGAACTGGTAAATGAAGATGCCTCACTGACCATGCTGAGTCAACGCAACTGGGATAAGTCTGTTCCTATGTTTGCCGCATTTCTGTCCGCCTCCCCTAAAATCGGGTGCTGGTCTCCTATGCTGGGTATTGGTATGCAAAAGCAGTGGCTTACCATAGATTTTTTTAAGGAATCGAAAACTTTGGATAATCCCCTATTTACCGCTTCATTCAATAATACTTGGGAATTGCCACTTGGCTTTATGTTAGGTCTTGATTCATATATACAGAGTGCAGGTGCTACACAGAATATTTATTTTGAAAAACCGAACGGCTATGTGAACGTGTCGCTCAGAAAGAGTTTCTTGAATGATGCTTTGAGTGTTGAATTAAGAGGCAATGACATTTTCAATACGAATAAGATAAGCTATAGCATGTATAGCGGTGACTATTATCTGTATCAAAAAAGCGTATGGGACAGACAGGAGTTTGCGGTGACAGTCCGTTACAAACTTAATGCAGCAAAGAGCAAGTACAAGGGAACGGGAGCCGGAAACAGCCAAAAGAGCCGTATGTAAATTGATTAAGACTGTAAAAATGAGAACTATCAGAACGTTATTAATATTGGTTTGTACACTTATTTCAGTTAGTGTATCGGCACAAACCATAAGTGGAAAACTGATTGACGAGAACAGCCAGCCGTTGCCCTACGCCAATGTGGTGCTGCTGTCATTGCCGGATTCGGTATTTGTGGATGGGGCTACTTCGGACGACAAAGGAAACTTTATCCTGAAGGATTTATCTTCCCGAAGCTACCTGTTGCAGGTTTCATACATAGGTTACCAGCCGCAGTCCATACTATTAGAAAATCTGGATCGGAAAATAAACTTAGGAGATATCCGGTTGGTGCAGGACGCCGTGGCTTTAAAAGGCGTAACGGTAACAGGCAGTAATGTGGTGGAAAAAATAGACCGGCAGATTGTCATCCCTTCTTCCAGACAGATCAAAGCGGCTACGTCCGGTTATGAGTTGCTGGGTCACATGCAGCTTCCGGGGCTGAAGGTGAACAGTATGGAAAGAAGTATTTCGACCGTAAGCGGAGGACGTGTGCAGTTGAGAATCAACGATATTGAAGCATCTACCGCACAGGTCCAAGCTCTGAGACCAGACGAGGTGCTGAGGGTAGAATACATTGACAATCCGGATATGCGGTATGCCAATACGGATGTGGAAGCCGTCATCAACTTTGTAGTGAAGCGCAGGGAGTCGGGCGTTGCGGGAGGATTCAATCTGACCAATGCCGTTACGACCGGTTTCGGCAATGACAATGTGTATATCAAGGTCAATCATAAGCTGTCGGAGTTCGGTTTCAACTACTATGTGAGCTATCGTGACTATAATGACCGTTTTGTGGATGAGGACCAGTCTTTCAGCCTTCCGGATGGAAACCGCAACCGTTATCTGAAAGGTATAACTACTCCTTTCAATTACGCCGACCATTACCTGGAGTTGAATTATAATCTGACCAAACCGGAAAGATATGTATTCAATGCCTCTTTCACGGACAATATTTTCCGTTCTCCCCATAACGATTACGGTCAGATTATCCGGGAGGAAGGCAAAAACGACATCTATAGTTTTACAAAGAAAATCAATAATTCCAATTCACCTTCCTTGGACCTGTATGGAAAAGTGTCGCTACCCAAGAAGCAGGAATTCCTACTGAATGTGGTAGGGACCTATATCAGTTCCGACTTTGAACGGAACTACAATGAAGCGCTCAGCGAAGGAGGCACTCCATATTCTGAATACATCTACAGTACGGATGGAAAAAGATATTCATTGATTGGTGAAGGTATTTACAAGAAGAACTTCAAGGACGTGGCTTTAAGCGGCGGGTTGAAATACACGCTGGCGTACACCCATAATAAGTACAAGGGTGACGTAAACCAGACGGATGGGATGCACAGTTCGGACTTGTACGGTTATGTGCAGGTGAATGGAAAATGGAAGAAACTAAGCTACCTATTGGGCGTAGGCCTTTCAAGGCAAAGCTATGATGAATCCGGAAAAGGGTATTCGTTCTATATGTTCCGCCCTTCGGTCTCATTATCCTACAAACTGTTTGAAGGAGCGACTCTTAAATATGTGTTTTCCAGCACACCGAATGTGCCGTCGCTGTCATCACTCAGTGACATCCGTCAGCAGCTTACGGATATAGAGGTCAACCGTGGTAATCCCAATCTGAAGCCATACCGTTCTTACAGCAATACGCTTCAGCTTTCATGGGGAAACAAATGGGTGGACTTGCAGCTGAAAGGAGGCTATTATTTCAGCAAGAATCCAATCATGGAAGAGGTAAGCAGGGTGTCACAGCAAGACGGCAGCTATCTGTTCGAGTATGGTGTGGATAACCAAGACCGTTTTTCAAGGTTGAACGGGCAGCTCTATGCCAATGTGGACATTGTTCCTGATATGCTTTCACTCAGTCTCTATGGTGGTGTGAACAGATACGAGTCGAAAGGAAATGCCTATCTGCATACCTTCAACGCATGGTATGGTGGCGGCAATTTGTCATTCACTTATAAAAAGTTCTCGGCTTATGCGGTTGTCTCCAGCCGTTATAACACCTTGTTCGGTGAAACGGTCAGTTACGGTGAGAAAAACTGTATGCTTCAATGTTCATACAAAATCAAGCACTTCAATGTGGGTGCCGGTATGCTTTATCCCTTTAAGTCCAAAGGATGGAGCGGTGGCACGAAATTGCTGAGCAATGAGGTACGGAAAGAAACTTGGTCCTTCATAAAGGATAACGGGAACATGTTCCTGCTCACTCTGTCATGGGATTTCAGTGTGGGAAAGAAACACCATGCAGGAACCAAGGTCACGAACAATGTAGACCGGGAAACTGGTATCGTTATGTAACACAATCTTTAAACATATATTTAAACGACAGGCTCTAAGAGCCTGTTTAAATTTTGCTCAGGTTAATTTTGCGAATTGTTTTCGAGGATGTTTTTCTGATTTTATGAGGAGGATAGCGGGCTATCTGACGAATAGAATCGGGAAAACAGACCGGAAACAAACGCAAAAGAACCTGATAGAATATTACTTTATTGGAAAATTTAAACAGGCTCTAAGTCCGAGCACATTTCAAAACAGGCTCTTAATAAAATGTAACATGTTTGTAACATGTTTGACATAAATAGTTTACCTTTGTCCTTTACCTTTGCACAAGTTAAAAATGAAGAGACAAATGAAAAAATATCTCTCTGCGCTGTTGTTGGCGCTCTCTGTAGCATCTGTCGGTGCTCAAGATTTTAGTTGGAAAGATGCGGTTCCCGAGATTCACGGTACAGTGCGTGGAAAGTACGAATATCAGACTACGACCAATGAGCAACGTTTCCAAGTGCGTAACGCACGTGTCAGCGCGACTGGCAGACTGCTCCCTATCGTGAGTTATAAGGCTGAAATCGACCTTTGCGACGAGGGGGTTATCAAGATGTTGGATGCCTATGCAAGGGTTACTCCATTTAAAGGTTTTGATGTCACCATCGGGCAAATGCGTGTGCCTTTTACCATTGATGCGCACCGTTCTCCTCACTTGCAGTATTTTGCTAACCGCTCGTTCATTGCCAAGCAGATGGGTAGTCTGCGCGATGCGGGTGCCACGTTGAAATATAGTATGAAAGAAGGTTTTCCCTTTTCGTTGGAAGCTGGTTTGTTCAGTGGTTCAGGATTGACCGAACAGAAAGGGTGGCACAAAGCTTTGTCTTATTCAGCAAAACTGGAGATGCAGCCTTTCAAAGGGTATAATCTGACGTTAAGTACGCAGCGCATTCGCCCGTTCGACCGCAACATCTACATGTACGACCTTGGCACTTATTATGACTGGAATAACTGGCATTTCGAGGTAGAAGCAATGTATAAGGATTATGCTCACTCTTCGTTCGAGAGTGTGTGGGCAGTGGATGCTTTCATCAATTACGATTATTTCATCAAGAAAGAAAAAAGCTTGATAAAGAAAGTGTCTTTTCTGGCACGTTTCGACTATATGGGCAACAACAGCGATGAATTGGATGAGGATGGGATAGATTACATCATCACCGACCACGAGCGCAAGCGTGTTACTGGCGGTTTGACGTTTAGTTTTGGTAAGCCTTTCCAAGCCGATCTCCGCTTGAACTATGAGAAATATTTTTACGATGACAACTCGTTGGCATTGGAGTCGGAACAAGATAAATTGGTAGTAGAAATGATGGTTCGCTTCTGATAATTTGCTTTTATAAACATTTGTTTGAAGCCGTCCTGGTTGTAGTGGTTACACCTGGGGCGGCGTTTTTTTATTAGAAGCTGTTTTGAATTTATCGTGCGATGATTTGGGATGAGTTTTTGAGGCATTTTCGCTTCTGTGATGAGGAAGATAGCGGGCTATCTGACGAAGAACAGGAGCGAAAAGGACCAAAAAATCGCCCAAAGCACACACGAAAACAGATACATCAAGCCAAGAAAAACTTTTTGGAGAAATTCAAAACAGCTTCTTAGTTGCTGGTAGGAAGCTTGGGTATCTTTCTTGTGTCGGGATAAGGATGTAAGGAATAAAAGGAACAAAATACGTGGTTCGTTTGTTATTATCTTGACAACTAATTTTGAAAATGGGAAAAAATGCTTATCTTTGTATAAACCTTAACCTGCCTGCTATGAAGAGAGAGGTTTTACTGGTCGCGTGTGTGATGTGTCTGCTGCTTTTGGGATGTGAGAAACAGCAGGTGCAGACTTTTTCGGTGTCTGATAAGCTGGAAATCATTTCGGACATGGTTTCGCAAAGAGAAGCTTTAGGCTCTTCCAGGCAATTGGATGCTTCGGATATTCTTTTGACAAAAGATTTACTTTACGATCAGCATACACTGGAAGATATCTATCCCTATGGCGATACGGTGCGTAGCTTTAAGTGGGAAATCATTCGCAAATGTTTGGCATTCATAGAAAATATGCAACGTGATGAGGTGGATTGGGTTGTGCTTCGAAACTATAAGAATCGTAATGGAGAAGCAGCTTTGGTACATCGGTATGTGCGGAACGTATATGGGAGGGTGGCAGACACATGTGGTGTGGAGCGTTATCAGTCAATACCTTTCTATGAGCCGAATGACTCGTTAGTGCCTGTTCGATACGGGCGCGATGGTTCACTGGCTTATCTGAAGGACCGGGAAGGTAGTTTCTTGCGTATCGTTCCTGTGACGGCGGAAAGTGAATGGCTTGTTCCGTCGCGATACGTCAGACAGCTTCCTGCGGGCATAAAGTTCCACCATGCGGTATTCGTCGACCGGCTCGATCAGAACATCACTACACTGGAGCGGACAGGAGAAGGGCAATGGACCATTCGAAGTATGAATCCGGCAACGACAGGTATGCACCGTCCACCATATGCACAGGAGACCCCGCTAGGAATGTTTTTGTTGCAAGAAAAGAAAGAGCGGATGGTGTTTTTGAAAGACGGTGGTTCCGGTGTAGGAGGGTATGCTCCATATGCATCTAGATTTACGAACGGTGCCTATTTGCATGGCGTGCCGGTTAATGTTCCACAAACCCGGATGGTAGAATACAGTTGGTCGCTAGGTACGATTCCCCGTTCACATATGTGTGTGCGTAATGCTACTTCGCATGCTAAGTTCATTTTCGATTATCTGCCAACCGAGGCTACGCTTGTAGTAATTATTGAGTAGTTGGAAATACAGAAGCATTGTGGAAATATTATTTTGAGAAATCCGTGTAATCTGTGGTGGGAAAATTATTTATTTTGTAACTTTGCAGCCGTATTCTAAATTGATTTCATGCTGCGTATTTTCTTGATTATTTTGATGATGGTAGCTTCCGTATGTAGCTCTGTGCTTTGTCGGTCGGAAGAAAAGAAAGATGCTCCACAAGTGAAGATTGTGGATCGTTGCCTCCAATTGTATCACGAGATGGACTTGGAAGGACGGGTGAATTATATTGCTTTCCGTCAGGCAGTGACGGGTTATTACCGTATCGGACAGCGGAAACGGGAGGTGCTGACCCTTATCGACTTTTCGAAGCCTTCTACGCAGGAACGTTTGTACGTGTTCGATATGAAGCAGAAAAAAATGCTGTTCTCTTCGGTGGTGGCACATGGGAAGAACAGTGGGAACATCTATGCTACTTCGTTCTCAAACGAAGACGGTTCACACAAAAGTTCGTTGGGGTTTTATTTAACTGAATCAACGTATCAGGGCAGAAATGGTTATTCGCTGTTGCTGGAAGGATTGGAAAAAGGTATCAACGACCGTGCCCGTCAGCGTGCCATCGTGATGCACGGGGCTGCGTATGCCAATCCTTCTGTCATTCGTAATGGTGGGCGTTTGGGAAGGAGTTTCGGTTGTCCTGCTGTCCCTCAGAAGTTATGCCGTCCTATCATTGACGCCATTAAGGGTGGTAGTGTGATGTATATCTATGCCGCCAAACCCAGCTATCTGGCGCAAAGCTCAATCTTGCACGCGGAGGGTCAGGATAGAGAAGAGGCAGGTATCAGTCTGGAAGCGGCCTTGCGGTAATACCACCATCCGAAGAGGTCAGCCAGTGCCCAGCCGATGGGAATGGACCACCAGATGCCATGTACGCCAATAGAAGGAATAGAGGCCAGTCCGTAAGCTAATGCGACGCGGGTACCGAGCGAAAAGACGGTGAGCACTACTGACATGCCTGGCATGCGGATGGCACGGAAAAGTCCGTAGAGCATGAAAAGGTATCCGATACCTACGTAAAAACTGCCTTCCACACGTAAGTATTCTACCCCAATGGCGATGATTTCGGTTTCTTTAGCATCGATAAAAAGTTGCATCAAAGGACGTGCAAAGACAAAGACCGCTGCAGAGATACATAGGCAAAAGCCGGTGATGAACCATAGCGTATTGTGTATTCCTTTTTTTATCCGTTCGAATTTCTTAGCACCGAAGTTTTGGGCAATAAAGGTGGAAAAAGCATTCCCGAAGTCCTGTACAGGCATATAAGCAAAGGTATCAATTTTGACAGCGATGGCAAAGGCTGCCATTACGGCGGTACCGAAACTGTTGACTAACCCTTGCACCATCAGAATGCCAAAGTTCATTACCGATTGTTGCATGCATGTAAGTGAGGAATAAGTGGCTATCTCCCGGATGGATTGTCTGTTGATGCGGATATGTTTCCATTTTAGCCGGAATATTGGGAAGCGGTAGAGGGTATACAGGCAAAGTCCTACACCCGATACGATTTGTGAGATGACGGTGGCTACTGCTGCTCCTGTCACGCCCCAGTGGAAAATTGCGATGAACACCAGGTCAAGTACAATGTTGAGTACCACTGATATACCCAGGAAAGCGAGGGGTACGATGGAATTGCCTAAGGCACGGAGCAGGAAAGCATAATAATTATAAAGGAATGTGCTGAAGATACCGATGAATATCACCAACAGGTAGTCATGCATCATTCCAGTGATTTCGGCAGGAGTTTGCAGCCAGCGGATAATAGGATGGATGAATATCAGTGACAGCGTGTTGATGATGAGAGTAATACCGCCTGTCAGAAGGAGTGATGAGACCAGGCTTCGTTTCATTCCCTCGTAATCTTTTGCTCCATATTGCAGAGAGAATACGGCTCCTGTACCCATACAAAGCCCGATAAAGATGGAGGTAATGAACACCATCAGCGAATAAGCCGACCCTACCGCTGCCAGTGCATCGGCACCTAGGAAGTGTCCAACGATGAGTGTGTCGGCTATGTTGTAGCATTGTTGAAGCAGGTTTCCCAACATCATCGGGATAGCGAAACGCAGCATTGTGCCCGTGATGCTACCTTTTGTCAGGTCGCCCGCTGAAGTATGGTCTTGTATGTTCATGGCTTTGTCTTTACGTTTGCTGCCGCAAAGATATTGCATAAATCAAAAACATATACTACCTTTGCCTAAATTTATAGTCAAACTTGGATTTATAAACCTTATATGATATGTTCAGAAGTCATACTTGTGGTGAGCTGAGACTCGCCGATGCAGGCAAAAACGTGACGCTCGCCGGCTGGGTGCAGCGTACGCGTAAGATGGGAGGGATGACCTTTGTGGATCTTCGTGACCGATATGGCATCACCCAATTGGTGTTTAATACAGAAGTGAATGCAGAACTGTGCGAGCGAGCCAATCACTTGGGACGTGAATTCGTTGTTCAGGTAATGGGCGTGGTGAGCGAGCGTTCCAGCAAGAATGCCAACCTTCCTACTGGTGAAATCGAAATCATCGTGTCGGAATTGAATGTGCTGAATGTGGCACAGACCCCTCCGTTTACGATTGAAGATAATACAGACGGCGGCGATGACCTCCGGATGAAATACCGCTACCTGGATTTGCGTCGTACTGCCGTGCGCAAGAATCTGGAGTTGCGCCACCGGATGACAATGGAAGTGCGCCGTTATTTGGATAGTAAAGGTTTTCTCGAAGTGGAAACTCCGATGCTTATCGGGTCTACACCCGAAGGTGCGCGCGATTTTGTGGTGCCTTCACGTATGAATCCGGGACAATTTTATGCTTTGCCCCAGTCTCCGCAGACGTTGAAGCAGCTACTGATGGTGTCGGGGTTCGACCGTTATTTCCAGATTGTGAAATGTTTTCGCGATGAAGACCTTCGTGCTGACCGTCAGCCTGAGTTCACACAGATTGACTGTGAGATGAGTTTTGTGGAACAGGAAGACATCATCCAGATGTTTGAAGGGATGGCAAAGCATCTGTTCAAGGAATTGCGTGGTGTGGAACTGACTGAGTCGTTCCAGCGTATGCCATGGGCCGATGCAATGAAGTATTATGGTAGCGACAAGCCCGACTTGCGTTTCGGCATGAAGTTTGTCGAACTGATGGATATATTGAAAGGTTATGGCTTCTCAGTATTCGACAATGCAGCGTATATCGGCGGTATCTGTGCTGAGGGGGCGGCGCATTACACTCGCAAACAACTTGATCAGTTGACCGAGTTTGTGAAGCGTCCGCAAATCGGTGCGAAAGGTATGGTCTATGCCCGCGTGGAAGCCGATGGTAACGTGAAATCAAGTGTCGATAAATTCTATGCTCAAGATGTGCTTCAGCAGATGAAAGAGGCTTTCGGTGCCAAACCGGGTGATTTGATATTGATATTGAGTGGTGACGATGCGATGAAAACTCGCAAACAGCTTTGCGAATTGCGCTTGGAGATGGGTAACCAGCTGGGCTTGCGCGATAAGAATAAGTTTGCCTGCTTGTGGGTGGTAGATTTCCCGATGTTTGAATGGAGTGAGGAAGAAGGTCGCCTGATGGCAATGCACCATCCGTTTACCCATCCTAAAGACGAAGACATTCCTTTGCTGGATACAGACCCGGCTGCCGTGCGTGCCGATGCTTATGATATGGTGGTCAACGGCGTAGAAGTAGGGGGTGGTTCTATTCGTATCCACGATTCAGCGCTTCAGGAGAAAATGTTCGAAATTCTGGGATTCACACAGGAAAAGGCGCAAGAGCAGTTCGGCTTCCTGATGAACGCCTTTAAGTTCGGTGCACCTCCTCATGGCGGATTGGCATATGGTCTCGACCGTTGGGTATCGCTCTTTGCCGGTCTTGATAGTATCCGCGACTGTATTGCATTCCCAAAGAACAATTCCGGTCGTGACGTAATGTTGGATGCTCCAGGCTATCTTGACCAGAAGCAGCTGGACGAATTACATCTGCAAGTAGTGAAAGAAGACTGACCCAAAGAGGCACTGGTCATCGTTATCTCTTAAAAGAAGTTGAATGAAAGAATCTGTACGCGTCATCCGTTTTGCTATCGTAGGCACGCTCAATGCTTTGATTACTGCGTTTGTGGTATGGCTGCTGATGCATATCGAGGGTGAAAGTTACATCACGGCGAATATCATTGCTTATGTCGTGGCGCAGATTCACAACTTTATTTGGTGTAAATATTGGATATTCCCTCTTGAGCCTGGCAATAAGAAGAACAGCATCTGGCGTCAGGTGTTGTTCTTTGCCGGTGCCTTCCTGCTGGCCTACAGCATGCAGTTCCTTTTCCTGCTGATGTTGGTGGAGTTGTTTTACTGCAATGAGTATCTGGCTCAGTTTCTGGGACTTTTCATCTACGGTGCGGTCAACTTTATCACCAACCGTCACATTACTTTCCGCTGATGTCATTTCGCAAACATCCCTTGCAGTGGCGTATGCGATATGCTACTGCAAGGGATGTTTGCGGATATTCATTAAAAACATTATGCCATTTTCAGCAGGTGCTGTTCTTCGATGTAATTCAGTCCTTTATCGAGTATGACTTTACGGGTTTCTTCCGGGCTGTCAGTCCGGAATACCAGGATGCCTTTGCCCGAAAGTAGGAATGAATAGAGGTAGGAAATACCTATCCCTGCCTGGCTGAAGCTTCGAATGGCATCGGCTGCACGTCCCGGTTGGTTATCGAGCATGATGGCGAACACGTCCGAAAGATTTGCTGAGATGCCTGCCTGTTTCAATGTTTCGTAAGCGCGCATCGGTTCGGAACAGATGATTCGGTAGATACCATATTCTACTGTGTCGGAAATGGTGGAAGCGATAAGTTGGATATTCGCTTCTTTCAGTAGTTCGAGCACCTGAAGCAATGTGCCCGACTTGTTTTCTACAAATACAGATAACTGGTGGATGGTCATATTTTATGCTTTTTAGGTTTACAAGAACAAGCTCTGACGAGGTTGGCAAAACTCTGAATATTCAAGGCTGTTTAAAGCTTTGTCACCTTATCAGCTGATGCCTTGTGTTGGTATTATATCAATGTTTTTCTTAAGTCTTTCACGCGTATGGCTTTACCTTCCTGCTGGGGCAGGCTGCCTTTAGGTACGAGTTTGACGCGCGGAGTTATCAATATTTCGTCTTTCAACTGGCGGGTGATTTCCTTGGTTAGTCTTTGCAGGAAACCATAGTCATCGGTAAAGTCGTTCAGTTCTACTTCTACGGTCATTTCGTCATTCGCTTCCAGATTGGTCAGCGTGATGAGGTATTCGTTACCCAGTTCCTTAAATTGCATCAGAATGTTTTCTATCTGGATAGGGAAGATGTTCACACCCTTCAAGATTATCATGTCATCGCTCCGGCCTTTCATGCGGTCCAGTCGTTTGTGGTGACGTCCGCAAGGACAGTCACCTGGCAAGATGCGTGTCAAGTCACGTGTGCGGTAGCGCAGGAGGGGCATTGCTTCGCGGTTGATGGTAGTCAGCACCAGTTCGCCTATCTCACCTTCAGGTACCGGTTCCAGTGTTTCCGGATCTACGATTTCCACGATGTAATAGTCTTCCCAAATGTGCAGACCATTCTGTTCGGGACACTCGAATGCCACTCCCGGACCGCACATTTCAGACATTCCGAAAGAGTTGTATGCCTTTACGCCTAACATGTCCTCGATGCGCCGGCGTTGTTCGTCCGAATGTGGTTCAGCTCCGATAATCAAGGTACGGAGCTTTGTATCGCGGTGCGGGTCAATGCCCATCTCTTCCATTACCTCATAAAGTCGTCCGGCATAGCTGGGAATGGCGTGTAGCGCGGTAGTGCCGAAGTCGGTGATAAACTTGATTTGCCGCTTGGTGTTTCCAGCTGCTGCAGGTACGGTGAGCATTCCAAGCCGTTCGGCACCATATTGGAATCCCAGTCCACCGGTGAACATTCCGTAGCCCGATGAATTTTGGAAAATGTCACCTTTGCGTAATCCTACCATGTAGAGGCAGCGTGCTACGGCATTTGCCCATTCATCCAGGTCGTGTTGGGTATGCAGGATGACGGTAGGTGTGCCCGTTGTGCCACTGGACGAGTGCAGGCGTACCACTTCTTCCAGCGGAACAGCCGAAAGCCCGAATGGGTAATGGTCACGCAAGTCTTGCTTGGTGGTAAAAGGTATTTTCTGTAAATCGTCCAGCGAGCGTATGTCTTCCGGTCTGAGGCCGTTCTCGGTGAAGCGTTGTTTATAGAAAGGAGAGCGCATGCAGCGTTGCAATGTTTGTTGCAGCCTCTCCATTTGAAGCCGTTCTATCTCCGGGCGAGTCATTGTTTCCAGTTCCGGATGCAAGTACATTTGTTCGTGTTTCATAGTTTTTTCTGAGATGTAATGTATTTAGTGTGAACATTCTGAGATGTCATCTTTAATTGTTTTATGAATGTCCGCAATCAGCCAATTCGCTGAGTTGAAAATGCGGTAGTACTGCCTTTGCTGATGCAGTATATATTCATAAGCCGATGCAGTATATATTCATAAGCTGATGCAGTATATATTCATAAGCTGATGCAGTATATATTCATTTTTCAGGGGTATGCATTGACTGTTTGCGGACATTCATTAATTGTTTTCCTTTTTGATTGGTGCCGTTATAAACATGGTAGAAAAATCTTATACTTAAGTGCTTTATATTTTATGTTGAGACTTGACTGGGACAGATTTTGTTTTCTTTGAATCCTTTGCTCTCTGAGGTTTAAGAGATTGAAGTTTCATTAGGAAGTATAAGATTTTTCATTGTTTTTACAGGCTGGTTAATTATTTTGAACTTTCATCAGCACTTTATTTTCAGTTCGTTCAAAATGCAACGCATTTTTTCAAACGTAGTGATGCGGGTAGGTACCAAAGGAAGGCGCAGGCGGTTCTTTATCATCCCCATCATGCTAAGCATGGCCTTCACTCCTGCCGGGTTACCGTCAACAAAGAGTAGCTTAAACAATTCAGTAAACTGGTGATGGATAGCCAATGCGCTAGGATAATCACCGGCTAGTGCCAGACGGGTCATACGGCTGAATTCTCGTGGAAATGCATTTCCTATGACTGAAATGACTCCTACGGCTCCCAATGTAATCAGAGGAAAGGTAATGCCGTCATCGCCTGAAATAACATCGAAATTGGTTGGTTTGTTTTTTATGATGTCATCCATTTGTGTAATGTTTCCCGAGGCTTCTTTAATGGCTACGATGTTTTCGAAATCACGTGCCAGGCGCAACGTCGTTTCAGCTGTCATATTTACACCCGTGCGTCCAGGTACGTTATAAAGTACCACCGGCAATTTAGTAGCTTGTGCGATGGCTTTGTAATGTTGGTAAATCCCTTCTTGTGACGGCTTATTATAGTAAGGTACGGCAACGAGTACGGCATCTACTCCTGTCATATCATCATTTTTCAACGTGTCAACTACAGTTTGGGTACAGTTACTGCTCACGCCTAACAGAATGGGGACTCTTCCGTTTACTCGTTCTATGACAGTTTGTTTTATCTTTTTCTTTTCGTCAGCCGTCAGTGTTGGGGTTTCTGCTGTGGTTCCCAGTACACATAAGAAGTCTGTGCCATTTTGGATCTGATATTCCACCAACTTAATAAGTGCATCATAATCCACACTTCCGTCTTCATTAAAAGGAGTGACTAATGCCACCCCCATTCCTCTCAACTTTCTTCGTATCATAATCAAAATATAAACGTGATCTATTAGCTTCACAAAAATACGAATATTTTTTTTTTAAAAACAAATATGCCCTTAATTATTTAACGTTGTAAAGTCAACCGACCCATGCAATTTAAAATTGATTTAAAGAATTCGTTCGTTTCCACAAACGAAGATATGCTTCATCTGCCATTCCAGTTACTTGCTACACTTCGCGGTGCCGGTTTGCTGACGGGGTAGGGGAAAGGTTATAAAAAAAGTCTGTAGGCTGAGCTTACAGACTTTTCAATTCTCTCTAATTGTTCGAGATTGGATTATTCAGCAACTACTGAATCAGTAGCAGCGGCAGCTGTTGAATCAACTGCTGTAGAATCCATTACCGGAGCAGCTTCTTCTACAGTTTCAACTGTTGCTGAAGAATCTACAGTGCTTTCAGTGTTAGCTGCTTTGTTTCCGCAAGATGCAAAAGAAACAGCAGCAAATGCTACGAACAAAAATACTAATTTTTTCATTTTCTTTGCTTTTTTAAATCTGTAATACTTATGTTGTCTTCTTAAAACGCTGCAAAGATATAGAGTTTTTTAATAGGTTGTTCATGAAAACCGGTTTTTTTTTGAAAAAAAATATGTTTGGTAAAGGAATCTGAACGTACAAAGTGTAAAAATGCGATTCTCTGATGCCGGTTAGCGATGGTCTGCAAAATAATGTGTAACTTTGCATTCCCTGAATCAGGATTAATTATACACCTTATTATATATATGACAGATAATTCTATTTTTCGCAATAAGAAAGCGGCCTATTGCACCTTGGGATGCAAGTTGAATTTTGCCGAAACATCTACAATAGGAAAGATGCTGAAAGAAGCAGGCGTACAGACAGTGCAGAAAGGAGAAAAGGCGGATATATGCGTAATCAACACCTGTTCGGTGACTGAGGTCGCTGATAAAAAGTGCAGGCAGGCGATTCATCGGATGGTGAAAGAGCATCCGGGAGCTTTCATCGTGGTGACAGGATGTTATGCACAGCTGAAACCGGAACAAGTGGCGGGCATTGAAGGGGTAGACTTGGTATTGGGTGCCGAGCAGAAAGGAGATTTGATGAAATACTTGGGTGGGCTGGAAAAGCGTGCTCATGGCGAAGCAGTGACTTCACCTCAGCAAGATATACATACATTTGTGCCTTCTTGTTCAAGGGGAGACCGTACCCGTTATTTCCTGAAAGTACAGGACGGATGTGATTATTTTTGCTCGTATTGTACGATTCCTTTTGCACGTGGAAGAAGCCGGAATGGTAAAATTGCTGATTTGCGGGAACAGGCACGACAGGTTGCAGCAGAAGGTGGTAAGGAAATAGTATTGACGGGAGTCAATATCGGTGATTTTGGTAAAAGCACCGGTGAGACATTCCTTGAGCTGGTGCAGGCACTGGATGAGGTGGAGGGAATCGAACGGTACCGGATCTCTTCGATTGAACCAAACTTGTTGACCGATGAGATTATTGCGTTTGTAGCTCAATCGAAACGGTTTATGCCTCATTTTCATATTCCATTACAATCGGGATGCGATGAAGTGTTAAAATTGATGCGCCGGCGCTACGACACGAAGCTGTTTGCTTCGAAGGTGCAAACGATCAAATCGTATATGCCTGATGCGTTCATCGGTGTGGATGTGATTGTGGGGACACGTGGAGAGACACCCGACTATTTTGAGCATACCTATCAGTTTATTGAGGGACTGGATATAACCCAGTTGCATGTATTCAGTTATTCGGAACGTCCGGGTACGCAAGCCTTAAAGATAGATTATGTAGTCTCTCCGGAAGATAAGCATATACGAAGCCAGCGTCTGCTTGCTCTGTCGGACGAAAAAACAACAGCCTTTTATGAAAGACATATCGGTCAGGAAGCTGTTGTCTTGATGGAACATGCTAAGGCGGGAGCACGAATGCATGGCTTTACACCGAACTATATACGGGTAGAACTGGAAAATAAAGAAGGCTTGGACAATAATTTAGTGCGTGTACAGCTGGGTGAAATGAATGCCGATGGGACAGCATTAAAAGGAATCTTGTGTGGAAAGTTGGATTGATTTGGATGTTTTAACATTTCCGGAGCAGTGAAAATAGGACTTGTTGCATTCTATTGGTGCCGGTGGACAAATGGGAACCGATCCTGTAGAAGTTTTATTGTAATTTCAGCTCATTGGCGCTTGTTGTTTTGCAATAAAATTGTATATTTGTAAGAAGCTGTTTTGGATTTATCGCCCAAAGCACACACGAAAACGGATACATCAAGCCAAGAAAAACTTTTTGGAGAAATTCAAAACAGCTTCTAAATAGAGTCGGTATTTGTGTTTCCCTGGCACGTGTTTGTTGTTAATCTTATAAGGAATAAGAATGTATGAGTAAGATAAATGTAGCTGTTGTCATTTTGAATTGGAACGGTGCAGAGATGCTCCGCAAATTCTTGCCTTCTGTATTGACCTATTCACAGGGAGAAGGTGTGAAAGTGTATGTAGCCGACAATGCATCGACAGATGATTCATGTGCGGTTGTGGAAAAAGAGTTTCCTGAGGCTTGCTTGATGAGGCTGGATCAGAATTATGGCTATGCGGGTGGGTATAACAAGGCATTAAAGCAGATAGATGCAGAATACGTGGTGTTGTTGAACAATGATGTAGAAGTGGGGAAAGGCTGGTTGGAGCCTATGGTGAAATATATGGACGAACATCCGCAAGTGGCAGCCTGCCAGCCTAAAATCTTGAGCTGGCGGGTAAAGACTAATTTCGAATACGCTGGGGCGGCAGGTGGATTTATCGACCGGTATGGTTATCCGTTCTGTAGGGGACGGGTGCTGGATGAGATAGAGGAAGACCGTGGACAGTATGATTATAATATACCGATATTCTGGGCTACAGGGGCGGCGTTGTTTGTCCGGCGGAATGTATATTGGGAAGTGGGAGGTCTGGACGAACGCTTTTTTGCCCATATGGAAGAAATAGATTTTTGTTGGCGGTTGCGTAGCCGGGGGTATCGTATTGTCTGTTTGCCGCTATGTGAAGTATATCATGTAGGAGGGGCTACTTTAAAGACAAGTGACCCGAAGAAAACTTATTTGAATTTTCGAAACAACTTGCTGATGCTTTATAAAAATTTGCCAGCTAAGGAGTTGAAGCGTGTAATGCGTGTCCGGCTGATATTGGACTATCTGGCAGCTGGTTTCTTTGCTTTGCGTGGGAAAGTAGGGGAAGCACGTGCTGTGTTGAAAGCACGTTGTGACTATGTGGCCATGCGACCTCAGTTTGAAACGGACCGCAAAGAGAATTTGCAGAAATCAGTCAATACTGATATTGGGGAGCGATATCGTTTCAGTCTGCTGTGGCGAGTACAGGGAAGAAGGAAGAGAACGTATGAAGAGTTGATAGGATAACTCTTTATAGAATGTTTATTGAGGGTATATCAAAATAAAGGACGGCTATCAAAATGAAAACTAAGTCCTGTTTTGATACACCCTCAAAACAGTTTTTTTATTTGTAAATAGCTTTTTTCCCAGCCAGCAGGGTGTTCCGCATCAATGAAACGATAGTCATGGGGCCTACACCTCCTGGCACAGGTGTGATGAAGGAGCATTTAGGAGCTACCTCATCGAATTTTACGTCTCCAGTCAATTTGAATCCTGATTTTTTTGTTGCATCTGGAACGCGGGTAGTGCCTACGTCAATAATAACCGCTCCTTCTTTTACCATATTTGCTTTTACGAAGTTGGGTTGTCCCATGGCGGCTATGATGATGTCTGCTTCTTGGCATTCTTTTACAAGGTCTGCACTGTGGCTATGACAAACGGTCACTGTGGCATCGCCCGGATAATTTTTTTGCATCATCAGCATCGCCATCGGTTTGCCTACAATGTTGCTTCTTCCCAGTACGACACATTTCTTTCCTTGTGTTTCGATGTGGTACCGTCTGAATAATTCCATGATTCCGTTGGGAGTGGCTGAAATATAACAGGGGAGTCCGATAGACATGCGTCCTACATTAATGGGGTGAAAGCCGTCTACGTCTTTGCGGTAGTCTATCGTTTCGATTACCTTCTGTTCGGATATGTGTTTGGGCAAAGGCAACTGGACAATAAAACCATCGATGTCTTCATCGTCGTTTAACTCACAGACTTTTGCCAGTAGTTCTTCTTCGGTCACGTTGTCTTCGTAGCGGATCAATGTGGACTTGAAACCGCATACTTCACATGCTTTTACTTTTGATGCCACGTAGGTCTCACTTCCACCATCGTGACCCACTAAAATGGCAGCCAGATGCGGACGTTTTCCTCCATGGGCAACAATGTCTGCTACTTCTGCTGCAATTTCTTGTTTAATCTGTTCAGAAATAGCTTTTCCATCAATCAATGTCATATTTCTTCTGTTTAAATTGTTTAATATATTAATGCTCTAACAAAATTAATATTTTCCATTCATATCATCTAGTATATTTGTTTCTTTATGCTTTATTAACCCAGCATCCGTAGCGGTAAAATGAAATGCCTGAAAGAATTTGTGAAATCAGTGTTGGAAGGCATAAATGCTACGCTGTAGAAGATAATCTTTTCCAATATCGGATAATTCTCTCCGTCACTGAGGGTAATCTGCATGATTTAAATGCGTTTGTTCTGTGTTTTCTGTGTTTTTGTCTGTTCCCGAATAAAAAAACATTGGAAAAGTTTGCAGATTCAAAATTAATGTTTACCTTTGCACTCGCTTTTGAGAGGTAATCAACATGGTGACTATAGTTCAGTTGGTTAGAGCGTCAGATTGTGGTTCTGAATGTCGTGGGTTCGAGTCCCACTAGTCACCCTCACTTAAAAACCTCTTCGAAGTAATTCATTACATTTTATACCAACATGGTGACTATAGTTCAGTTGGTTAGAGCGTCAGATTGTGGTTCTGAATGTCGTGGGTTCGAGTCCCACTAGTCACCCACACTTGGGTATCAGGCAGTGAGTATCTAAATGTATATTCACTGCTTTTTCTTTTTTAAATATTCCCTATTGGATTTGTACTTTTTTAATTAATTGCCTATATTTGCAAAAAAATATGAATAATATGGTCGGTAAGGTAGGTGTTATCGTTTCTATTGTTCTTTTCTGCATAGCAGTAGGAGTTTATAGCTTTGTCCAACTCAGTGTGGCTGATAAGGGCAAGGATGTCGATTTGTTGTCTTTTGTGCCATTGGAGAGTGTTGGCTTGCTTGAAACTGATAATCCTGACTTCTTGGCTAATGAATTTCCACAAACCACTTATGGTTTGCAATTGGATACATTGCGGCAGAGTGGTTTGTTCCCGATGGTACTTAATGCCGTATTTCCGAATGCAGACAGTACGGTACATCGGCTGAGCAATGGCATTGAAAGAATGATGATCAGTTTTCATGCACCAATGTCGGCGCGTAATGTCGTAATGTATTTCCGTACCCACGGTTCGGGAAGAGAGTTTTTACAGCGGATGATGCAGCGCCAAGGGAGAAGGTTTGTGCCTAAGAAAGAGTCGTATCGAGGTAGCGATATAGATATCTATGCACTCGAAAACGGTGATTTTATAGCTGCTTATTGTGGCAAGGGTTTTTGTGTCCTTAGTTATCTGAAAAGCTTGATAGAGCAAGTGATTGATGCCCGTAAAGATGATGTTTCGTTGCGTGAGGATGCTGTGTTTATGGAATGTTACGAAGGAAAGGCTGTCAATTTTATTACATTGTACGGGCATGCTCCTTCACTGCCTTTCCTGGTAAGGGATTGTGCGAGTTGCTGGAGCAGTTTTGATATCCATTTAAACAGTGAGGTGTTTTATTTGAGTGGTTCGATGGTATTGCCGGATTCATGCCGGTTTCGTGTCGCAGACCGGCTGTATCAAATGGATTCAGTTTCTGAAGATGGCTTGCTGGTGTTGTCGGGACAAGAAAAGGTGGATTCGTGTATATCGCGTATGATAAGCATTCCACAACATACTTTATTCGAAGAATGTGTATCGAATCTTTCGCGTGATGCCTCTTTTATTTTTGTGGCGGATATGGATAAGTTGAAAGGAGGGGATATGTTGCAGGTTGGCGGATTTTATTTGCCCAAATTTGTGATGCAGCATGTCGATTTGTTCCGCTCATTCATTTTTTCTGCCCAGGTGACAAAAGTCGGCAACAAGTATTCGCATATCATTGTTTTCACGTATAAGAATTAAAATGATTTTCTTTTTATACGATGCGCAAATAATGTTGCGAGAAAAGAGCTTCGTTTAAATTTTCCAATAAAGTAATATTCTATCAGGTTCTTTTTCGTTTGTTTCCGGTCTGTTTTCCCGATTTTATTCGTCAGATAGCCCGCTATCCTCCTCATAAAATCAGAAAAACATCCTCGAAAACAATTCGCAAAATTAACCTGAGCAAAATTTAAACAGGCTCTAAGAAACCGTTTTGAATTTATCGTGTGCTGATTTTCTGTACAGCTTGTCTTTCCGTTTATTCGATTTTATCTCAACCGGTGACGTTGAAAATGGGGACCTGCTTTCAGGTGAAAATAGGTCATGGATACGATTGTAAGTATGGCTCCGAACAGGTATGCGTCTCTGAACGAAGCGATTTCGGCAATGTATCCGCCCAGCAGCATGCCGATTCCAAGCCCCACATCCCACGAAGTAAGGTAAGTACTGGTGGCGGTCGCACGCTGGTTGTTGGGAGCCAGGTTTACGAATAATGTATTGTAGGCAGGAAACATGGTGCCGAATCCGATGCCCAAAAGCAAGGCGACTGAAAAGAACAGGCTCGTTGTGAAGGCATAGTTCCACTCTATCAGCCAGCCGCAAGCGGTCAGGGCAAAATAGCAGAGGCATACCAGATATAGTCCGGCATTGATGACTTGCGTGATTTTCCCTTTGTCGACCAGCCGTCCGCTGAACATGCGGCTGATAGCCATGCCTACAGCCATCAGGGTAAAGAAGAATCCGGTTTCGGCGGTGATGCCGATTTGCCGGGCATACATTGCCACGTAATTGGTCGTCATGCCGTAAGGGATGGAAAGCAGAAGCAGGCTGAGTCCGGCGGGAAGCCCTTTCAATAAGATAAAGCGGTCGAGCGATATCGGCTCGCGTTTGACCGGCGGTTTATAAGGGGTCTTTACCAGGCTGGCTGCGATAAAGCCCAAGATACATGAACCGAGTCCATAAGAAAAAATGGCGATGTAAGATGTGCCTGCGCTATGAAGGAACAATCCGAACATCGGTCCGACAGACATGGCAAGGTTGTTAGCCAGTCCGTAATAGCCCAAGCCTTCCCCTCTTCGTGACGAAGGCATGATGTCGATGACTACGGTATTTCCTCCTACGGTCACCATCCCGAACGAAATGCCGTGGATGATGCGGTAGATGATAAACATGACTAGTGCGCCGGCAAAGATGTAGCCGGCGAAAATCAATGTGAAAACAAAATAGGCAAACAGGTATAAGGGCTTGCGTGCGAAAGTATCAAGCAAGTATCCCGAAAACGGGCGGATGCAAAGTGAAGATACAGTATAACACGACAAGACAATGCCGATAGTGGTATTTGAAGCATGGAAAATTTCCGAAAGATAAAAGGGAAGCACCGGAACCAAGAGCCAAAAGCCGAAGTAGAGAAGGAAATTGGCGGCAAGGATGCAACAATAACTTGGGGTAATAAGCCGTTGCTTTTCCATAAACAGGAGTGTTAGGGTGAGGTTAATTAATAGTTAACAATTAATAATTAATAGGGGGCAGCAGATGTTCCTACTCTTAACTATTAATTATTAACTATTAATTATTAACTGTTTATTTAGTTTGCCGCTTCGAATTCTTCAAGGAAGCGGGTGTCGTTTTCCGAGAACATGCGCAAGTCCTTCACCTTGTATTTCAGGTTGGCAATGCGTTCTACGCCCATGCCGAAGGCATAGCCTGAATAAACTTTGCTGTCGATGCCGCAAGCGTCGAGTACAGCAGGGTCTACCATGCCGCATCCCAAAATTTCCACCCAGCCGGTATATTTGCAGAACGGGCATCCTTCTCCACCACAGATGTGGCAACTGATATCCATTTCGGCACTGGGTTCGGTGAACGGGAAGTAGGAAGGGCGCAGACGGATTTTGGTTTCAGGTCCGAACATTTCTTGGGCAAATTGCAGCAAGACCTGTTTCAGATCGGTGAACGATACGTTCTTGTCTACATACAGTCCTTCTACCTGATGGAAGAAGCAATGGGCACGGTAGCTGATGGCTTCGTTGCGGTACACACGCCCCGGGCAGATGACACGGATAGGAGGTTGGGTCACTTCCATGGTGCGTGCCTGTACGCTACTGGTATGCGTGCGCAGGATGATGTTCTTGGTCACATCGTCCGGATTGGTCTCTACGAAGAAGGTATCCTGCATGTCGCGTGCCGGATGGTCGGGAGCGAAATTCATCTTTGTGAATACGTGCAGGTCGTCTTCCACTTCCGGACCGTCGGCAATGGTGAATCCCAGACGGCTGAAGATATCAATAATTTGGTTGCGCACGATATTCAGCGGATGGCGTGTGCCCAGTCCGATGGGATAGGCCGTACGGGTCAGGTCAATGCCCGATATGTCGGCATCCTGGTTCTCGAATGTTTCCTTCAGAGCGGCGATGCGTTCTTGGGTACGGGTTTTCAGTTCGTTCAGTTTCATGCCCACTTGTTTCTTTTGTTCGGCGGGCACATTCCGGAAATCTGCCATCAAGGCATTGATGATTCCCTTTTTGCTCAGGTACTTGATACGGAGCGCTTCCAGTTCTTCCGCGTTCTGGGCGGTCAGCTGGTCAACTTCCTGAAGCAGTTCTTCTATTTTCGTTAACATAATCTATTATCTTTTATTTTTACGTGCAAAGGTAAGGATTAAAACTGAATTTTTGCCTTTTTCTTCCGATAAAAAAGAAAACTATGCGTCTTTTGTTTCATGAATGAAAAAAAGAAGTACCTTTGCGCTGGTTTTTCAGAAGCACTAATCATGAAAAAAATTGTATTCGGATGTTGTTTGCTTGTATGGCTAATGGCTTCTTGTGGGGGTGGAAAAAAGAAGATAGACCCTTTTGAGACGCTGACAAGGCAGATAGATTCCTTACAGGTTGAGGAAGAAGCGGTTGTGGATACCGCTCCGGTCCGTCCGGAAGTGATACCTGCCACGGCTGATGAAAGTTTTGCCGACTTTTTCTACAACTTCGCTTCAAACGAAGGTTTCCAGCATTCGCGGATTGTTTTCCCGATTTCTTATTATAAAGGGAAGGAAGTGGTTCGTATCTCGAAAGAGGACTGGAAGTACGATCCGCTTTTCAGCCGCGACCCGGTATATACCGTGCTTTTCGACAGGGAAGAGGAAATGGAGTTGGAGAAGGACACGGCGGTGAGGAGTGTGCAGGTCGACTGGATTTACCTGAAAGACCGTCAGGTGAAGCGTTATTATTTCCAGCGCATCAACGATAGTTGGTTTCTGGAGGCGATAAATAAAGAGAAGCTGGCGCATGCAGAAGGCGGGAGAGAAGATTTTTTTGATTTCTACTTCCGTTTTGCCAATGATTCGGTGTTTCAGGGGGAGCGTCTGGCAGACCCTCTGTCGTTTGTAACGGTTGATCCGGAAGATGAGTTCCAGATACTGGAGACGACATTGGACGAAGGACAATGGTTTTCTTTCCGTCCGCCTTTGTTGAAAGAACGTCTGACCAATGTCCATTACGGGCAGGAAGCGGTTCCCGATACCGATTCGAAGATTGTGGAGTTCAAGGGATTCGGGAATGGCTTCAGCAATACGTTGTATTTCGAATGCCGGGGCGGAGAATGGATATTGAAACAGTTTGAGGATTTGAGTGATTGACTTATGAAAGATTTACGTGACTATTCATTGTTGCCTCATAATACGTTCGGCATAGATGTGCGTGCCGCCAGGTGGGTAGAATATGCATCGGAGGAAGAACTCCGCGCGTTTTTGATGCAAGGGGATACTCCTTTGCCGCTCTTGCCTGTAGGAAGCGGAAGCAATTTGCTTTTTTTAGGTGATTTTTCGGGGACAGTATTGCATTCTGCCATTCAAGGCATTCGTGTGGTGTATGAGAACGAGGATGAGGTGGAAGTATGCGTGGGTTCGGGTGTCGTGTGGGACGAATTTGTGGCATATGCCGTTTCCCGTGGCTGGTATGGAGCCGAGAACCTTTCGTTAATACCTGGAGAAGTGGGGGCTTCGGCTGTGCAGAATATCGGCGCATACGGAGTCGAAGTGAAGGACTTGATAACAAAGGTGGATACATTATGCATAGCCACGGGTGAACATCGCCGCTTCTCGAATGCCGAATGCCGTTATGCCTATCGCCAAAGCGTTTTCAAGCGAGAGATGAAAGGATGCTATATCGTGACTAAGGTCTTTTTCAGGTTAAGCAAGAAGCCGGTGTGGCATTTGGATTACGGGAATATCCGTGCCGAACTGGAGAAAGCCCATGCGGAGCTTACGCTCGAGACGTTGCGTGCCGTGATAATCCGCATCCGGAAAGCCAAATTGCCCGACCCGGTGGAGGTGGGGAATGCGGGAAGTTTCTTTATGAATCCGGTGATTCCGTTGGCTCAGTACGAAGCGTTGTGCGTGTCATATCCTGATATGCCTCATTATCCGGCTGGAGAAGGGAAGGTGAAAGTGCCTGCCGGATGGCTGATAGACAGGTGTGGATGGAAAGGTAAAAAGCAAGGGAAAGTAGGTGTGCACGATAAGCAGGCATTGGTATTGGTGAATTTAGGGGGAGCTACGGGTGAAGAGGTCCGCCGCTTGGCAGAGGATGTGGCGGATTCGGTAAAAGAAAAGTTCGGCATCGTGATTGTGCCCGAAGTGAATTATATTTAGTTCTTAAGTTTTTAAGTTCTTAAGTTTTTAAGTTCTTAAGTTTTTAAGTTTTAAACTCTTAAACTCTTAAACGTTTTGACTCACAAACTTACAAACTTACAAACTCACAAACTTACAAACTTACAAACTCATTAGTATATGAAGATAACGGTATTGGGAAGCGGTACTTCCACAGGTGTGCCGCAGGTTGGGTGTACGTGCCCGGTCTGTACGAGTGCAGACTCGCGTGATAACCGGTTGCGCTGTTCGGCACTGGTAGAAACAGAAGGGGTTCGTATCTTGATAGATTGTGGACCTGACTTTCGGGAGCAAGCCCTTCGTTTGCCTGATTTTCATCCCATAGATGGTGTATTGATTACTCACGAACATTACGATCACGTGGGCGGACTGGACGATTTACGTCCGTTTTGCAAGTTTCGGGATGTGCCGGTATATGCCGAGGCTTATACGGCAGACCGTTTGGTAAAACGTATTCCTTATTGTTTCGACGAGCATCCTTATCCGGGTGTTCCCCGTATTCCACTGACGAAAATCGAGCCATACGTGCCTTTTCAGGTCACAAACGATGCAGGTCATTCGGTCGAGGTTGTGCCTTTTCGTGTGATGCACGGCCGGCTTCCTATATTGGGTTTTCGTATTGGCAAAATGGCATGGATTACTGATATGTCTTATTTGCCTGATGAGTCGTATGCATACGTGAATGGGGTGGATTGTCTGTTTATGAATGCCTTGCGCATCCAGCCTCATCCTACACACCAGTCTTTGGCAGAGGCGTTGAACCAGGCAGGACGTATACAGGCGCGTGAAACCTATTTTATCCACATCAGCCATCAGTTAGGCCTGCATGCCGAGGTTGAGAGAAAACTTCCGCCTTGTGTGCATCTGGCTTTCGATGGTGAAGTAGTCCGATTATAAAATAAGGAAGAGAAAGTCAAAGAAAATCACAAGCTGCTTAATAGCTTTATAAGGCAGCTTCCTATACGTGGAACGTTTTTTCCTAGACTTTCCTCTATTCCTCTTCTTGGCATTTATTTTTCGATTTCGCTCTTTACAGCATTTTCTTCTGTATTTTCAGGGTCGGGCAGATAAGTGGGCTTAGCTGGTGGAATCGTAAAGTTTTTATCGATAAAAAGTTCGGCAAGTCCGGATATCTGTTTCAGACGGAGCAGTTCATCGCGGTCCATCCCGATGTTTTTCATTATCCATTGGTCGCTCATGCCAGCTTTGTCCAATTCGGATACGATGTGCGACATAAGGTCTACATCGTGTGTTCCCCGTGCGCGGTTGTGTCGGATGGTAGAACCGATACGGTTTGACAGGTCTTTATCGATTATTACTACCGGAAGCATACCTTTCTCACGTTCGTATATGCGTTTTGATTTTTTTAATACACTATATCGGTGAAAACCGTCTACCAGTATATACTCATCTTTTTCATGGTCGTAGTAACACACACAAGGCATGGTAAAGCCATCTTCCCAAATAGACAATTCGAGCAATTTCATTTCAGGCGGTGCCACTTTGTTCGGATTGTAATCGTTGGCATGTACTTTTTCTACTGGTACGGCAATGACATTGTATACCGGACTTTTATAGTTTTGGGGGATAGGTTCCTCAAGTTGTTCTTTTTTCTTTCTCATCTCCAGATATGTTTGTAATTTTCCATTATTTGGTTTTTCTTGCTGATTTCTTCCTTGTTGGGCGAGAATCCCATGTATTTGCAGGCATGGTCATTTCGTAAGATGCAAATACACATTCGTTTGTAAGTAGGGATTTCGCGGAACTCGGGAATGTCGATATCTTCCTGATATTCCATACGTACAGGATGTTTATGGGTTTTGTAGTTGCTTTTGTCCACGATTTCTATAGGTATTTTGGCATCAATCAGTTTTTGGATGACTTCATCGCTCAAACATCCTCCTTTGTTCCGCCAGAATTTAATGCTGACATCCAAGCGGCGCAGGTAGCCGTTCCTTGTTTCTTCGGGAAGGGTGGATAGGAGGAAAAACATAAATGATTTCCATGTGTAGCCTTTGGGAAGTTTGATTTTGTTGCGGGCGGTAGCATGGGTAGAACCATAGATACCGGCAAAATTGACTCCGTTCACACGGCCTATCATACGTCCCCACATGTCGGGGTCGATTGCTTTATAAAGAGACAGGCTTTCGATGGCTTCTCCGATAAACGGACTGGCTACGCGCATACGTTCGATACTGACTCCTGCTTTGTAGTATAAATCATACAGATGATTGTAGTCCCAGCCGAATTTTGCATTGGCTACCCATACATCGGAGGTGCGCCAATCATAGAGTGGATAAGCGTTGTAGATGTCATTGTTAATTTTGCAAGTCCAGATATAGCGGTGGTATAATAACATTTTAGGAGTCTGGTAGATGCATCGCCAGCGGTTGAAACTCTCTTGTGTGCGGATTCCTACCAGGCAACAGGTGCGTATGGCTTTCTTTTTTTCATGAAGCCAACTGGCAAAGTAAAGTTGAAAGTCGTAATCCCACATTTCTGGCTTGAATCCTGGAAAATTGTCTGCGGTAGTGGCATCATTGGGCATGGGGCGTACCCAGATGTCTTTTTTGTCTTCTTCCCAAGGGCGCCAGTAGGATTGGTACATTGATGTGCTGGTAGCTACCCGGAATGGGACGCAGATGCGGTATACATCTAGAATGTCTTTATTTGCTTCAAAGATACGTTCTACATAGTCGATAGTCATTTTGTATTGCACTTCATAGTCCATGAAGTAAACTCCCAGCTTGCGGTTCAGCTTATGACTTCGGATATAATCGATACACATGTTCAGCAAGACCCCACTGTCTTTTCCACCCGAAAAGGATACATATACATTGTCAAATTCCTTGAAAATAATGTCAAGCCGTTCTTGTGCCAGCTGGTAGACATTTTTAGCTGTTGCCTCTTTCATTTTCTTTCCATTTTTATGTAAAGCTTCCATTCCTTGATGGTGCTGAAACCTAGTCTGATGAACAATTCTTTATGCACAGTCTGTACCAGTGCGGTCAGATGGGGTGTATCGCCTGTATAGTCGGCACATACGGTTTGTAATAAGTCGGTCAGGATTTCATCATGCCCTTCCTTTTGTGCGTAATAATTATTAATGAGGCATTCGCTTGCTTTATTTTCAATCGGGATAAAACCGATGGCTTCATTTTGTTTGTTGACGGCAATGTACCAACGGAATTTTTTCCCGGTTTTGAAAGGGTATCGGTTGTTGTATCGGAGTACATCAGGATTCATTACAAGCGGTCCGATCAATGGGTATAATTGTTTATCAGTTCCTTCTAATTGAATGATGTGTGTCATACGTGAATGTTTTGAATGTTCTGCAAATATACGAAATCATCGGTTAAAAATAAGAAGCTGTTTTGAATTTCTCCAAAAAGTTTTTCTTGGCTTGATGTATCCGTTTTCGTGTGTGCTTTGGGCGATTTTTTGGTCCTTTTCGCTCCTGTTCTTCGTCAGATAGCCCGCTATCTTCCTCATCACAGAAGCGAAAATGCCTCAAAAACTCATCCCAAATCATCGCACGATAAATTCAAAACAGCTTCTAAAACCTGGAAGAAACTGTTTCTACGTTTGTTCAGCAGATACGAATAAATGTATGATTGAAAGATTCAGTTTCTGTTTCTGACTGTCTTCTTTTTACGTTCTCCATATCAAAACCGTACGTTCTCCATATGGAAACCGTATGTTTTCGATATGGAGAACGTACGGTTTTGATATGGAAACTATAAAAAGATGCTATCTGGATTGATAATACGACCCAATCAGAAACTCCAATTATTTTGATGGCTTGGAGAATTGTTGTTTGAGTTCTACTACTACCACTTCGCTGGGCGTGAAGAGGCGGATGTCTTTCCGCGAGGTGCCCAGCCCGTTGGTGATGATGAGGGGGATGCCCTGGCTGTTGTGCTTCAGTCCCGTGAGGAAGCGGTTCCCGTATTTGGAGAAGTGTGCAGGACTCCACCGGCGGAACAGGCTGACTTGTCCGCCATGCGTATGTCCTGCCAAGGCAAGGTCGGTGTTCGATACGTCCGTGTCTTCCACATAATCGGGGGTATGTACCAGCATTACCACAAAGTCTTCCGCACGAAGCGCAAGGGTAGGCGATACGCCGTTCCGTTTCAGGTCGAACGGATTGCGGATACCGCATATCAGGATGTATTCGTTTCCTTTCCATAAGGTATCCGTTTTATGTTCCAGCAGACGCACTCCCGTATGTGCCATGGCGCGGCGCACCAAGGTGTCGCTTTCTCCCCGTTCGTGGTTGCCCATGACGGCGTATGTGCCGAAACGTGTCTTTATCTGTGCCAGTGCCGAGAACAGTTCTTCCATATCTCCTCCTTCCCGTCCGCGATAGTCTCCTCCCAATAAGAGGACATCTGCATCTGCCGCTTGCAAGGCACGGATGGCTCCATGCAGGCGCTTGGCATCAAACCGGCTTTCGTAATGGAAGTCGGAAGCAAAAGCGATGCGGAACCCGTTGAAAGAGTCGGGCACTTGCTCGCTGTAAATCTCATACCGCTTGATGCGTCCCACTCCTTTGTATTTCGAGAAGGAAGCGGTGGCGCACGAGGTGAGAGCCAGACAAGCGGTGATTATCAGAATAGGGATAGATTTGATTTTCTTATTCAATGGAGTGCTTTCTTTTTAATCAATTATCTAAATCTGCGTAATCTGTGGCGGATTATTCAAACAATACTTTCCTGTCGCGTTCAGCGGCAGGTTTTACCCACTCATCGGGGATGAAACGCCAGTGGTTCAAGGGATGCGGGTCGAGTGTCCCGACCTCTTCGATGCGTTTCATCAGGTAATAGCGCAGGTCTTTGTCGGTAGAAAAGACGATGCGCCGGGGGAGTTCTTCTTTTGGGATGCCTGCCCCTCGGGTCAGCAAGTCACCTCCTCCGTTGCCTCGGTACGAGTTGACGGCTACGGTGTAGGTGCGGTCAAGGTCGAACGGTGTGCCGTCTGCTAAGCTCGTGATGGTGATTTTCTCGCCTTCGGGCTTGGTGACATCTACCGTGTAAAGGATGCCTGCCGCCGAATCGAAGTTGAAGCTTGGGTTCTTCAGGCGGCCGAAACCTTCGTCTTTGTCGTTGAGCAGGAGCAGGTGGTCATCGGGTGATTGCATCCGGTTGGTCCACAAGGCATACGACATTTCGAGGAAACCTTTGATTTCGCGTCCGGTAAGGCGCATCGTGTAGAGCAGGTTTTCGTACTTGTAAAGGTTGAACATGTCGCTCATGTAGATGTCGCCCGCCTTGATTTCAGCATCAAACGAGAGCGGGGCGCAGAACGAGATGTCGGCTCCTGTAATGTCGAGCTGGAGCTGGTGGAGCAGGTCGATGAATGCCGAAGAGCCGAAATAGGCGTCTTTCGTGGAGATGGTTTGCCGGATGCTTCCTATCTTGCGCGACACGAAACCGAGCGTGGCTTGGTATTGCGGGTCGAACGCCTGCATGAAGTCTTCGTCGACGGGAAGGGAGGATACATCGCTCAGCTTGCCTTCAACCGTTTTTTTCAGGATGCGGCCGTCTTGGCGCGTCACTTTCAGGGTTACGTCGGCTATGGTGCGGGCGGCATTGGCAGGATTGATGAGCAATACCGAGTCACCTTCCGCGTTGCATATCTTCTTGCACAGGCGGCGGTGGTCGTGCCCCATGAATACAATGTCGAAGCCCGGCACGTTGCGTGCCACCGCTTCCGAGCCGTTTTCTACTACGTTATCCAGCAGGTTCCCTTCCGGTCCGGCATGAAACAGCCCTACCAGTACATCGGGATGCTCTTTGGCGGCGATAATGCCTGCCCATCGGCGCGCGCATGTTTCCATATCCTCGAAGCGCAGTCCGCTCCACATCGTTTCGGGCAGCCACGAGGGGATGGCGGGTGTGATAAGCCCCAGCACGGCGATGCGCACGCCGTTGCGCTCGAACACGCGGTATGGAGGGAAGTAAGGCTCGCCCGTGCGCCGGTCGATGATGTTGGCGCCCAGCATCGGAAAGCGGCATTGCTTCGCCCAGCGGTCGTATACAGCATGTCCTGTCTCGATGTCGTGGTTCCCCATATTGCCTGCGTCGTATTTCAGGTAGTTGAGCATTGCGGCGCATACGTGGGTCGAGACCGTGTCGATGTAGTTGTAGTAATAGGCTACGGGCTGTCCTTGCAGGATGTCTCCGTTATCGAAAAGCAGTACGTTGTCGCCGTATTGCTTGCGCTGGGCATCCACGAAGGTGGAAATCCGTGCCAGGCTGCCCTTCTGTGGGCGCCGGTTGATAAAGTCGTAGGGGAAATAAGCCCCGTGCACGTCACTTGTCTCCAACAGTTTGATGGTAATTTCTTCGGTGTTCGATGCCTGTACGCCCAGCATGCTTCCGGCGCCGAGCAACGCCATAAGATAGTTTCGGATATGCATAAGTTTGGTTTTTATGTGATGTGACAAATTGTCGGTTAGTGCAAAGATAGTTAAAATAATGTCATTGGCATATATTTTGTTCCTTTTCGCGTAAAAAAACAACTGACTATATGGCTTACATAGACTATTACAGCATTTTGGGAGTTGACAAAACGGCAACTCAAGACGACATCAAGAAAGCATACCGTAAGCTGGCACGCAAGTATCACCCGGACCTGAACCCGAACGACCCGAGCGCGAAGGAAAAGTTTCAGGCGATAAACGAGGCCAACGAGGTATTGAGCGACCCCGAGAAGCGAAAGAAATACGACGCTTACGGGGAGAACTGGAAGCATGCCGATGAGTTCGAAGCACAGCAGAGGGCTTATCAGGCACGTCAGGGAGATGCCGCCGGCGGAACGGAATACTGGTATTCTACCGACGGGCAGCATTTTACCGGCGGATTTGGCGGAAATGCCGGGGGCTTCTCCGATTTCTTCGAAGAACTGTTCGGGCACCGTGGAGGTGCAAGTGGCCGGCGGGGAAGAGGAGCCTTCCGAGGGCAGGATATCGAAGCGGAGCTGCACCTTACGTTGCGTGAGGCGGCGGCGACGCATAAGCAGACTTTTACCGTGGGCGGAGAAACCTTGCGTATCACGGTGCCTGCAGGCGTGGCGGACGGGCAGGTCATCAAGCTGAAAGGCCATGGCGGGAAAGGTACCAACGGAGGTCCGGACGGCGACTTGTACATCACGTTCGTAGTGGGCGATGACCCTGTATTCAAGCGGAAAGACAACGACCTGTATACCGATGTCACCATCGACCTTTACACGGCTGTGTTGGGCGGCGAGGTCACGGTGAACACGCTCGACGGGCAAGTGAAGTTGAAGGTGCGTCCCGGCACGCAAAACGGCGCGATGGTGCGCCTGAAGGGCAAAGGCTTTCCGGTCTACAAGCAAGAAGGCAGTTTCGGCGACCTGCTGGTAACGTATCATATAACTATCCCGACTTCGCTCACGGAACATCAGAAAGACCTCTTCCGGGAGTTGCAAAAAGGAGCGTGATGCTTTTATTGAAACGCAGATTAATGCGGATTATCGCAGATTTTTTTAATTTACTATTTTCCGATTTACGAAGTACGATTTAATGCTCAAATAGTAGATGGTAAATTGTCAAATCGTAAATTAAAAAATCCGCGTTAATCCACGAAAATCTGTGTTTCAAACTCAACAACTTAAAAACTCAAAGATTATGCAAAACGATTTGATTATCATAAACGATTATTGCGAACGGTGCGACATTGAGCCGGATTTCGTGCTGATGTTAGGCGAAGGCGGACTGATAGATGTAGAAATTATCGGAAATACCGGTTATTTCCCTGCCTCCCAGCTGGGCGAACTGGAGCGTTACACCCATCTGTATTACGACTTGTCGATTAACATCGAAGGCATCGATGCCATCCGACACCTGCTCCGGCGGATAGAAGACCTGCAAGAGCGCGTGCGCAAGCTGGAAAATGAATTGCATTTCTATACAATAGGCAATTGACAAATCGGATACAAGTTTCCGGTTGAAAACAATTTTTTGTTTGTAAGGCTCTTTTCACCAACCTTCTGTAAGAACAGGAGTTGCCTGCTTGGAAGCATAAACGTGAATAACGTATAAGTGGGCAAGACCTTGTTCCTACAGATGGTGGAATGTAAAAGTCATCACTGTAAAACAGAAAATTAGTGAATAAATTGTCAAAAGGTCAATACATCGCATTGGTGGGCTTGAAGCACTTCCAGGCAATGCTTCAGGTCGTTAGGCTTGATGACCACGTTCGCCCGGTCGTTTTGGGCGAAGGCATACATGTACTCGATAAAAATCTGTTCTTGTGCCAGGTATTCCAAAATGACTGCCAATGCACCTGGTTCATTGACACAACTTAAACAAACGACATCTGTGGAAATCACGGCAAAATCATGTGAGCGAAGTACTTCTACTGCTTTGTCTACATCAGACACTATTAAGCGGAGAATGCCGAAATCTGTAGTCTCCGCCATACTGAAAGCATGCATATTGATACCGTTCGTCCCCAAGATACGTACTACTTCGTTGATTCGTCCGGTTTTGTTTTCTAAGAAGACTGATAATTGTTTAATTGTCATAAGTTTTTTATTTTAAGTTGACTAAACTCTAAATATGTCCTGTAAAACTATTTGGAACAAATTTTTACACCAATACCCGTTTATCTATTACACGTTGTGATTTGCCCTGGCTGCGTTGAATGCTGTTCGGTTCCATTAATTTCACGTCAGCACTGATGGAAAGCACACTCTTCAACTTGTCTGCCAACTGTTTTCTCAAAGCTAGCATACCGCCGATATCGTCGTTAAAGTAATCACGTCGAACTTCCACCTGTACTTGTAAGGTGTCGAGATTGTTTACCCGGTCTACTACAAGCATATATCGTGGTTCGAACTCCTTCATGCTCAATATCACACTTTCCACTTGTGAAGGAAAGACATTGATACCACGGATAATCAGCATGTCATCGCTCCGCCCCATAATGGGAGTCATACGTACGCTGGTACGCCCACAAGCGCATTCGCCGGGCATCAGCGAAGTAAGGTCTTTGGTGCGGTAACGTAGTAAAGGCATCCCCTCTTTGGTAAGTGTGGTGAATACCAATTCACCTTGTTCTCCAATAGGGAGAGGCTCCAAGGTAACAGGGTCAATGATTTCAGGATAAAAATGGTCTTCGTGGATATGCGATCCATGCTGTGCCTCGCACTCGCATGACACACCCGGTCCCATAATCTCGCTCAAGCCATACAGGTTATATCCTTTCAGCCCTAGTCGTTCCTGTATTTCCTGCCGCATATGCTCTGTCCACGGTTCAGCTCCGAATGCTCCGATACGCAGGCTTAAATCATTTTTATTAATGCCCATCTTGTCTACTGTTTCTGCTAGGTAGAGAGCATACGATGGGGTACAGGCAATACCCGTAATCTTTAAATCTCGAATAAGTCGCACGTGTTTTTCTGTGTTGCCAGTCGAAGCTGGTATTACCGTGGCACCTAGGTTTTCTACTCCGTAGTGCGCTCCTAAACCTCCTGTAAATAATCCATACCCATAACTCACAGAGAAAGTATCTTCACGTGTCACGCCATATGCCGAAAGGCAACGCGACATCACCTCCGACCATATCGCAAGGTCCTTGCGAGTGTAGCCCACGATGGTTGGATTTCCAGTTGTTCCCGATGAGGCATGTACTCGCACTACTTCCGATTTCGGTGCTGCCATCAGTCCATAAGGATAGTTGTCACGCAGGTCTTGCTTAGTGGTGAAGGGAAGCTTCACGATATCATCAATACTCCTGATGTCTTCAGGCATCAAATCCATTTCTTGCATCTTATGCCGATAGAACGGCACATTATGATAAACGTAGGCAACAAGCTTTTGCAACCGTTTGCCTTGCAGCTCACGTAACTGTTCGCGAGGCATACATTCTTTATTGGGATTCCAAATCATTTAATCTGTTAATAATTAATGGTTAATAATTTAAGGCTGAGCATGGCTCATTGCTATCAATTACAATTTTCATTGTTTATTATTCATTATGTTGTGGTCCTCATGAAACGCTTTCATCCGTTCTTCCAACACCGGATAAAGTTCTTCGCACATCCGCGAGGTACAAGCACGAACACCTTGCTGCTCGCTTCCGGTAGTAGAGAGTGAAATGCTACTCACTCCATAATACATCAATTCTAAAAGAAGTTCTCCTCCAGTCATACCCGGATAACCTAATGTGAAGAAAAAACCGTCGCCCACCTGTTGGGTCACATCTCTATCGTACACAATGGTAAAACCGTTTTCCGTGAATATCTGCTTCATCCGACGGGCACGACGCTCGTATTCGCGTACATCTTCTACGAAATTGATTTCACCCGAAACCGAGCGGTTAAGCATCTCTGCCATTCCGTATTGGGTAGTAGCAGTACATCCCGAAGTAATCATATAAAGAATGGAAGCGATTAAAGTGGGACCAAATACTCCCAAGTTTTCATACCGCTCTGCCAACGCTGGATACTGACGGTCGAAAAGCTTGTCGGATATGCAAGCCAAGGCTATACGCTGACCGGCATAGCTGAATATTTTCGAGGCAGAAAGCATCAGGATGTAATTGTCGGTATAGCGTGCCACGGTAGGCACGAACGGAGCTTGGTACGGATGACCATACGGGTGGCGGAAATCCATACAGAAATAAGCCTGGTCCTCCATTACCACAGCATCATAGCGGGTGGCAAGTTCGCCGATGATTTTCAATTCCTCTTCCTCCAGACATATCCATGCAGGGTTATTCGGATTAGAATAAACTATCGCCGCTATATCTCCTTTCTCTAGATAACTCTCCAGTTTGGTCCGAAGCGGATTTCCCCGAAAATCGTGGATGTCAAAATATTCCCATTTTACGCCCAGTATACGGAGTTGCGACTTCTGGATAGGGAAACCAGGGTCGATGAAAAGCACTTTATCTTTACCTGGAATACGCTGGGTACAGGCAATGAATGCTCCAAATGATGCTGCTACCGAGCCTGTAGTAGGTATGCATGCGCGAGGAGAGATATCAATATCAATAAATGCTTTTACGAAACGGGATGCTGCTTCCTTCAGTTCGGGAACACCGGCTGCAGCAGGATATTGTGCTCCCAATCCCGTATCAAGAGCTTTCTTCTCAGCCTCAATACCTACCTTGTTTGCCGGGAGTCCGGGAGAACCTTGATCCATACGGATAAACGGAATGCCCGTCAGTTCTTCTAAACGGGATGCTACAAGCAACACATCGCCGATAGTGGCATTTTGCAAGTCGGCGACTTTCAACTCGCGTGCCACTTCTGCAACCAATTCCTTATTAAATATACTGCTCATATAATATATATAATAATTTACAATTTGAAAATATTGATTTTCGCAGATTAATCGATTATTTCAATTGACGATGGACACTTGAAACAGCAATATAAATGAATCGCAATAATCTGCGAAAATCAGTATGGACCTGCATTATTATTCCTTCACAAATCCAAGCTTTTTCACATAGTTGTGACCGATGTCGAAAGCACGGTAATTCATTTGCACGACTTCTTCTCCCTTCGAGGCGAATATCCGTCCCACGCTTTCGCGTAACGTGGCAGGGTCGAGAATCTTTAGGAATGCCGATGCAGCTCCCAGTAAAATTACATTTGCAGACTTTGGCATTTGGTTTTCTTTCGCCAATTGTTCCACATCGAGTGACACTACGTGGGGCTGTGCTTTCAGTTCATCTGTCAAGGCTTGTTCATCTGGATAGTTAGAGATGTTCTTGAACGGAGCAGACGAAGTAATAATCCATCCGTCTTTAGCCAAAAAAGGTAGATAACGCAACGCCTCCATCGGCTCAAGCGAAAGAATCATATCTGCTGTTCCTAAAGGGATAAGATCGGACGCAATAGGTTTGTCCGAGAGACGGAGGTTCGACTGCACATCGCCCCCACGCTGACTCATCCCGTGTACTTCGGCTTGTTTTAATGCCAACCCCATACGGGTGGCCGCTTCTCCAATGATGGTAGCAATGGACAAGATACCTTGTCCACCAACTCCTGAAAGTATAATGTCTGTTTTCATTTCTTTTCTGCTCTTTTCTTTTTCAACTTACGGTTTAATGTCTGTATGCACTCACGTCGCGGAATAATAACCGATACACCCTGATACTCGATTTCTTCGCGGATGATGCGGGTAATTTCATCCATATTCTTAGGCAGAGGAACTACCACGCGTACGTGCTCTGGCTCTACGCCCAGCCCCAGGCAGATGGCTTCAAATTTGTTGGTGCCTGCCGAGTCCTGTCCGCCGGTCATGGCTGTGGTAAGATTATCCGAAATCACTACGGTGATGTTTGCTTTGTCGTTCACTGCATCTAACAGACCGGTCATTCCTGAATGAGTAAATGTAGAGTCTCCGATAATCGCAATGGCAGGGAATTGTCCGGCATCTGCCGCACCTTTCGCCATTGTGATGGACGCACCCATATCCACGCAACTATTTAATGCACGGAACGGAGGAAGCGCTCCCAGCGTATAGCATCCGATGTCACCAAAGATTTTCGCACCTGGATATTCGGCAGCCACACGGTTTAATGCATCATATACGTCACGATGGCCGCATCCAACACACAAGGCAGGTGGACGCGGTACTAAATGTTGCGCAGGAGCATACACCTCTACGCTGGCAATGCCTAATGCTATCTTCACACTATCAGGGGTTAATTCTCCGGTGCGTGGCAAGTCTCCGCTCAGACGTCCTTTCACTACGTAGGGAGAAGGAAGCAAACCTTTCAATTGTTCTTCTACAAAAGGCTGGCCGTCTTCCACCACTAGTATTTCCTTGCACGACTCTGCCAGGTCGGCTATCTGTTTCATCGGGAGCGGGTATTGCGATACCTTTACCATCGGGAACGGACATCCTTCGGGATAATTTTCCATCACATAGTTATAACCGATGCCGCATGCTACAATGCCCCGTTCAGCCTTTCCTTCGCGTGATACGGTTTTATTGAAAGGAGAAGTTTCCGCTAACTGAAGCAGTTGGGGTTGGGCGGCAATTACTTCCAGATAGCGCCGGCGAGCATTACCTGGCAGCAATACCCAATCGGAAGGTACTGATTCCCTTCCCGTACAAGTCACATCAAGAAATGAACTTTTCACTTGCACCGCTGCACGTGAGTGTGCCAAACGAGTTACAATACGCATCAGTACAGGAAGTTTTTCCCGTTCCGAAAGTTCGTAGGCATATGCCATCATATCGTATGCCTCTTGTTGCGATGAAGGTTCTAAGACAGGTACCATTGCAAACTTGCCATAAAAACGAGAGTCTTGTTCGTTCTGCGATGAGTGCATTGAAGGATCGTCTGCCGCTACAACTACGATACCGCCGTTCACTCCCGTGATGGCAGAATTAACAAAAGCATCGGCACATACGTTCATGCCCACGTGTTTCATGCATACCAATGCACGCTTGCCCACATACGAAACTCCTAAAGCCGCTTCCATTGCAGTCTTCTCGTTAGTACACCAGGTACTGTGTAATCCTCTGGCTTTTGCCAGAGACGAATCTTGTATGTATTCCGTAATCTCGGTTGAGGGAGTTCCCGGATAGGCATATACCCCTGAAATCCCTGCATGGATGGCTCCCAAAGCTATTGCCTGGTCACCCAATAATAAAAATTTTTCGCTATTTTCCATAAATGTGTTTATTGGTTCACCATCGAATAACATGAATCCAAAATGTAATAATAAAAAATGATAACAGCAATGAGGCTATTCTCTGTGATTAGTTATCCACACATTGACATTAATCATTAACTGGATTTCGTGTTTTCGTGATGAATTTTTTCATTTTAATCAATTAATAATCTGTAGTGGAAAAAGACAAAGAAAATCCGTCGGCATCGTCCAGTACGGGAAACTTTTTGCGGAAAACTTTCAAACTGTCCATATCCACGATGGCTTCAGTTCCTTCCTCACACTCGTCCTTGCAGGCAGCTAGTGTGTGCCCGTAAGGGTCTATTACAGCACTTCCCCCACAATATTCACATGTAGGGTCCTTACCCACACGGTTCACGGCTATTACATAGCACTGATTCTCAATGGCACGGGCACGGAGCAACATTTTCCATGCTTCCACGCGTGGTGTCGGCCAGCTTGCCACATAAAGGATGGCATCGTAATCGCCCCGATTGCGCGACCAGACAGGAAAACGCAGGTCATAGCAGACTTCCAACAGGAAGCGTACGCCCCGAAACGGAACAATCACACGTTTATTGCCAGGCGTATAATGCTTATCTTCACCCCCGTATGTGAACAAATGCTTTTTGTCGTACCAGCATACCTGCCCATCAGGGTATACAAAATAAAAACGATTGTAATATTTACCGTCTTCTTCGGTTGCTACGCTTCCGGCAATAGCGCATTCGCGTTTCCTTGCTTGTTGCTCCATCCATCGAAGTGACTCGCATTCCGTCTCTGCCACTCCCTCAGGCTGCGTACAAAAACCGGTCGAAAACATTTCGGGCAGCACATAAAGGTCGGCTCCCGTATGCGCCTCCATCATCTTTTCAATATGCTTTTGATTCGTTGCTGGATTTGCCCAACAAATATCGGTTTGCAGAATAATGACTTTCATAATGCTTTTCATATCGTTAGAAACATCCCCAAAGGTAACGAATTAATCGGCATTACCCAACAAAATGAGTAAAATTTTAATAAATGGGCTTCGATGTCTTGCCGATAGGGTACTAACGAAAGCATTTTCCAAGAGGCAAAAGAAGTTAGAAGCTGCCAGCTTAAGATGGAATTCATAAAAAGAAATGGTGAACATAGGGATAGATTGCAAAATATTTTTTATTTTTGTAGCGAAATTGAGTTAATGTACTGACAAATGAACGTATTAGAACTAAGTGAACAGGAGATTATCAGGCGTAACAGTCTGAATGAGATGAAAGCGATGGGCATCGAACCGTACCCTGCTGCCGAGTATGTAACTAATGCATTTTCAACCGATATAAAAGCCGAATTCAAGGATGATGAGGCAGAACCGCGCAAAGTATCAGTTGCAGGACGCATGATGTCACGTCGTGTAATGGGGAAAGCTTCTTTCATCGAACTACAAGACTCGAAAGGACGTATCCAAGTATATATCACCCGCGATGACATCTGTCCGGATGAAAACAAAGATTTATATAATGTGGTATTTAAACGCTTGCTCGACTTAGGCGACTTCATCGGCATTGAAGGTTTTGTATTCCGAACTCAGATGGGAGAAATATCCATCCATGCGCAGAAGCTGACCGTGCTGGCGAAATCGCTCCGCCCGCTTCCCATTGTAAAATACAAGGATGGCGTGGCGTATGACAAGTTCGAAGACCCCGAACTGCGCTATCGCCAACGCTACGTGGACTTGATAGTAAATGACGGAGTGAAAGACATCTTCCTGCAACGCGCTACGGTGATACGTACCATCCGCCGCGTACTGGACGAAGCCGGCTATACGGAGGTAGAGACTCCTACCTTGCAGAACATTGCAGGCGGTGCAAGCGCCAAGCCCTTCATTACCCACTTCAACGCTCTTGATACCGACATGTACCTGCGTATCGCGACCGAACTTTATCTGAAGCGGCTCATCGTGGGCGGATTCGAAGGTGTATACGAAATCGGCAAGAACTTCCGCAACGAAGGCATGGACCGCAATCATAATCCGGAGTTCACTTGTATGGAACTGTACGTACAGTATAAGGATTACAACTGGATGATGGCATTCACCGAAAAGCTGTTGGAAACCGTCTGCATCGCCGTAAACGGAAAGCCCGAACGTGAAATTGACGGCAACATCATCAGCTTCAAGGCGCCTTACCGCCGCTTGCCTATCCTGGAAGCTATCAAAGAAAAGACCGGCTATGACCTGACTGGCATGGACGAGGCACAAATCCGCGAAGTGTGCCAAAAGCTGAACATGGAAATCGACGACACCATGGGCAAGGGCAAGCTGATTGATGAAATCTTCGGCGAGTTCTGCGAAGGCACCTTTATACAACCCACGTTCATCACCGATTATCCCGTAGAGATGTCGCCCCTTACCAAGATGCACCGCTCGAAACCCGGACTGACCGAACGTTTCGAACTGATGGTAAACGGGAAAGAGCTTGCCAATGCATACTCGGAACTGAATGACCCGATAGACCAGGAAGAACGCTTCAAGGAACAGATGCGCTTAGCCGACAAAGGCGATGATGAAGCGATGATTATTGACCAGGACTTCTTGCGTGCCCTGCAATACGGTATGCCTCCTACAAGCGGTATCGGAATCGGAATTGACCGTCTCGTTATGCTTATGACGGGCAAGACTTTCATTCAGGAAGTATTGTTCTTCCCGCAGATGCGTCCCGAAAAGGTAGCCCCTAAAGATAAAACTGAAAAATTTACTGCTTTAGGCATTCCTGAAGAATGGGTTCCGCTTATCCAAAAAGCAGGATATAATTTGGTATCAGACATGAAAGAAGTTAATCCGCAAAAGCTGCAAATGGACATCTGCGGAGTAAACAAGAAATATAAATTGGGACTGGCTAATCCAAGTGTTGACGAAATCGCAGCATGGATAAGTAAAATCATGTAAGTAAAAAACAAACATGAAATTACCCGGGAAAATAGCAATCATGGGTGGAGGAAGCTGGGCAACGGCTATCGCAAAGATTGTCCTTGCCCAAGCCGGTACGATAAACTGGTATATGCGCCGAGACGACCGCATCGAGGACTTCAAGCGGTTGGGGCATAATCCGGCTTACCTGACCAGTGTGCGCTTCAACATCAAATGCATTAACTTTTCATCGGATATAAACAAAGTAGTGAGAGAATCGGATACGCTGATATTCGTCACTCCTTCACCTTACTTGAAAGCACACCTGAAAAAGCTGAAAACGAAGCTAAAGGACAAGTTCATCGTAACAGCCATCAAGGGTATCGTACCCGATGAAAACATGATCATATCCGATTATTTTCACAAGATGTATGATGTGCCCGAAGAAAACATCGCCGTACTGGCAGGTCCTTGCCACGCGGAAGAAGTGGCTCTGGAACGTCTTTCTTACCTTACCGTGGGATGTAAAGACATCGAAAAAGCCAAAATGTTTGCCCGCCAGCTGAGCGGACAATATATCAAGACTTCCGTAAATACGGATGTGGCAGGAATCGAATATGCTTCGGTGTTGAAAAACGTATACGCCATAGCGGCAGGTATCTGCAGCGGTCTGAAGTATGGAGATAATTTCCAGGCTGTATTGGTCTCGAATGCCCTGCAAGAGATGAACCGTTTCTTAGACACGGTACATCCGGTAGACCGATGCACCAACGACTCGGCTTATTTAGGCGATTTGCTCGTTACCTCTTATTCCAACTTCAGCCGTAACCGTGTGTTCGGTACCATGATAGGCAAAGGATACTCGGTGAAAAGTGCACAAATCGAAATGGAAATGATAGCAGAGGGCTATTACGGCACAAAATGCATCAAGGAACTGAACAAGCACCTGCATGTGAATATGCCGATAGTAGATGCTGTCTACAACATCCTGTACGAACGCATTTCTCCCATGATTGAGATAAAATTACTGACTGATTCATTCAGATAAAATACATATACTATTATGGAAAATATCAAACTTAACATCGAAAAGACTTTAGGATTCATTTCTAAAGAAAAATTAGCTTCTTACGAACCCAAAGTAAAAGCTTGTATGGAAACTCTGGAAAAAGGCACCGGCCTTGGAAACGATTTCCTGGGATGGCTGCATCTGCCTTCTTCTATCACTCAAGAACACTTGGACGATTTAAAAGCTACAGCTCAAGTATTACGTGAAAATTGTGAAGTAGTAGTTGTTGCCGGCATTGGAGGAAGCTACTTGGGTGCCCGTGCCGTTATCGAAGCGATGTCTGACAGTTTTGCATGGCTGAAAGAGAAAAAAGCAGGCCAGCCCGTTATTTTATTCGCAGGACATAACATCGGCGAAGACTATCTGTACGAGTTGACCTCTTACTTGCAAGATAAAAAGTTTGGTATCATCAACATATCCAAATCAGGAACAACAACAGAAACCGCCCTCGCATTCCGTTTGTTGAAAGAGCAATGCGAAAGACAACGCGGTAAAGAAATGGCACGCAAAGTTATCGTAGCTGTAACCGATGCCAAGAAAGGTGCAGCCCGCACTACTGCCGACAAAGAAGGATACAAGTCGTTTATCATTCCTGATAATGTAGGCGGACGTTTCTCTGTATTGACTCCGGTAGGTCTGTTGCCCATTGCCGTGGCAGGATTCGATATCGAACAGCTGGTAAACGGAGCACGCGAAATGGAAAAGGTATGTGCCAGCGAGAACCTGATGGAAAATCCTTCTGCCTTATATGCGGCAACTCGCAATGAACTGTACCAGAATGGAAAGAAAATTGAAATCCTCGTCAACTTCCAGCCTAAACTGCACTATTTCATGGAATGGTGGAAACAATTGTTCGGCGAATCGGAAGGAAAAGACCACAAAGGCATTTATCCAAGCTCGGTAGACTTCTCTACAGACTTACACTCAATGGGACAGTGGATTCAGGAAGGCGAACGTACCATTTATGAAACCGTAGTGTCCGTCGAGACACCTAACCATGAATTGAAAGTTCCTACCGATGCAGAAAACTTGGACGGTCTGAACTTCCTTGCCGGAAAACGCATTGATGAAGTCAATAAGATGGCAGAATTAGGTACTCAATTGGCCCATGTAGACGGAGGAGTGCCCAATATGCGCGTCAGCGTTCCGATGCTGAATGAATTCTATCTGGGCGAGCTGATTTATTTCTTTGAAAAAGCATGCGGTATCAGCGGCTATTTGCTGGAAGTCAATCCGTTCAACCAGCCAGGTGTAGAAGCTTACAAGAAAAACATGTTCGCCTTGCTGAACAAACCGGGATACGAAGCAGAATCGAAAGCTATCCAAGCCCGTTTGAACAAGTAGCCTATGTTTGAAGAAGCAATTCGGACTTATCTGCAAGCACATCGCTTCGGGTCACTCGACTTGAAAGCTGTATTATTCGACATGGACGGCGTATTGTTCGACTCCATGAAAAACCATGCGGCAGCGTGGCACGAAGCGATGAAACGTTACAACCTGCAAATGTCTCCTGAAGAGGCTTATTTGCACGAAGGGCGTACGGGAGCAGATACTATCAACATCATAAGCGCCCGCCAGCGGAAGAAAGAAGCGACGGATGAAGAAATTGAAAACATCTACGAAACCAAATCCGAAATTTTCAATTCGTTACCCCAAGCAGAACGTATGCCGGGCGCATACGAATTATTACAAAAAATAAAAGGAGAAGGATTAACACCGGTCATTGTCACCGGTTCAGGTCAAAAATCATTATTGGAACGGCTCAATAAGAACTTTCCGGATATTTTCAGACCTGAATTAATGGTAACGGCTTTTGATGTCAAATACGGAAAGCCCAATCCGGAGCCTTACCTTATGGGACTCCAGAAAGCAGGGGTAAAAGCAAACGAAGCCATCGTGGTAGAGAATGCCCCATTGGGAGTAAAAGCAGGAGTAGCGGCAGGCATTTTTACAGTAGCTGTAAATACCGGCCCCTTACCTGACGAAGTATTGACACAAGAAGGAGCTAACTTTCTTTTCCATTCTATGATGGAATTCAATAATAATTGGGAAAGTTTTTATCAAGTAATCAAATAAAGTTGTATCTTTGCACCACACTTAGCATTTACAAATGCTTATACTAACCCTAACAAATTCAATTGGATATTAAAAAGACTGCTTCGGGAGAAGCGGTCTTTTTTCTGTTCGATGTTTGGGAGTATGCCGGTTGCTATGCATTTAACTCTGGCTATTCCTAGAAATGCAGAATTACAAAGCTTATATTTTGAACAGTGTGGAATTGTGCATTTTAATGGAATACACACAGTCGGTATTACTTCTGTTGCCTGTGTCACACCGGATTGTCAATCCGCTTCTTCAATTACGCCGGCTTACACGTCCGGCATGACAATCAAGCTTTGTTCTCTCCGCAATATAGCTGCCTTGCTTGTAAGATTATTAATCTTACAGCATGAAGATTAATAATCTTCCGGCATGAAGATTAATAATCTTACAAACAAGGTAGTCATGGAGATTGGATGGTCGGACTAAGCTGATGTTAGGGTTTGGCTTGGAAAAGCAACCGGTAGACATAAAGTGTACAGGCACAAATCCGGCTTGACAAATGTGACAAGCGACAAAATGCACAAATTAATGCCGCAAGAAGTATAAAACAGGATTTATACAACATAAGTGAGAATCCAATAAAAATGGCATATGAGATGAGTATAGGCAATCATCTTCATATGCCATTTAATTTTTGAGGTCATTTACTGAATATCCTTGATTCAGTATTGTTCTGCCATATTATTGCAATGTGCCAGCTTCGGCTGCTTGTATCATTTGCTGGCTGGCATACATATATACCTCTACACGCCGGTTTTCTTGACGGCCTGCTTCGGTGCTGTTGTCTGCAACCGGATTGCTTTCGCCCAATCCTTCCACTGTTTTGATTTGTGAGGCAGTAGTACCGCAACTGAGAAGGTAGCTGGATACACTTTGTGCTCGTTCTTGTGAGAGGGCTTGATTTTTCTGTACACTTTGTTCTGCGGTGCTGTTTTTCCAACCCGTATTGTCGGTATATCCATAGATGGCTACATCCATATCGGGATTTTGGATTAATACGTTGTTGGCAAATTTGCTTAGAGCCGCTTTGGCAGAAGTGCTCAGGGTAGAGCTGCTGGTAGCAAATAAGATGCCCGAATCGAATGTTACTTTGACGGCTTGTAAGCCATTGTTATCCGTAACCTGTTCTACTTCTGCTCCTTCGATTTGCGCAGCCTGTTCGGCAGCCTTATCCATTTTCTTACCAATCAAGACCCCTGCGCCTGTTCCTACGGCAGCTCCTACAGCAGCACCGATTGCTGCGCCTTTTCCATGACCGGCAATACCTCCGATGAGGGCACCCAAAGCTGCTCCGCCACCACCTCCAATCATTCCTCCTTTGGCGGTGTTGTTTAAACTTCCACAACCGCTAAGTACCAAGCATCCGCTCAGTAAGATAGCCATACAACTTGTTTTTTTCATAAGCTTTTTATATTATACATTTAATATGCAAATAAGGGATAGTTTTTCATCGTGTTGTTTACACGGGTACGAACGGAAGCTATCACTTCTTCATTGTCTACGTTCGATAATACCGTTTCTATCATTTCGGCAATTTCATACATTAGGTCTTCTTTTGCACCCCGTGTCGTAATGGCTGGAGTTCCTAAACGGATTCCAGAGGTTTGGAATGCTGAACGGGTATCAAACGGAACCATGTTCTTATTTACGGTAATATCTGCCGAAACCAACGCTTTCTCAGCTACTTTTCCGGTCAGGTCGGGATATTTGGTTCGCAGGTCTACTAACATCGAATGGTTGTCTGTACCGCCGGATACGATGGTAAATCCGCGGTCTATCAATGCTTGTGCTAATGTAGCGGCATTTTTCTTTACTTGTAAAGCATAGTCTTTCCATTCGGGTTGGAGGATTTCATTAAAGGCGACAGCCTTTGCTGCAATCACATGTTCCAGCGGGCCACCCTGGATACCGGGGAATACGGCAGAGTCAAGCAATTGTGACATCATTTTGATTTCACCTTTGGGCGTTTTCTTTCCCCAAGGATTGGGAAAGTCTTTTCCCATTAGGATGATGCCTCCACGTGGTCCTCGTAAAGTTTTATGAGTAGTAGACGTTACGATATGTGCGTATTTTACCGGATTGTCGAGCAGACCGGCAGCAATCAGTCCGGCTGGGTGAGCCATGTCAATCATCAGAATGGCATTTACTTTGTCTGCAATTTCGCGCATGCGTTTGTAATCCCATTCGCGTGAATAGGCAGAACCACCTCCGATAATCAATTTGGGGTGTTCGCGTAGTGCGATTTCTTCCATCTGGTCATAGTCTACACGTCCGGTTTCTTTATTCAGGTTATATTCGCAAGGTGTGTAGATGATGCCTGAAGTGTTGACGGCCGAACCGTGGGATAAGTGTCCTCCGTGTGCCAGATTCAGTCCCATGAACTTGTCTCCAGGGTTTAATACTGCAAGGAATACGGCTGCATTGGCTTGTGCTCCAGAGTGAGGCTGGACGTTTGCCCATTCGGCACCGAAGATTTTCTTGATGCGGTCGATGGCGAGTTGTTCGCTTTGGTCTACAACTTCACAACCTCCATAATAGCGTTTGCCAGGATAACCTTCGGCATATTTATTAGTGAGGCATGACCCCATGGCTTGCATTACTTCATCGCTTACGAAATTTTCGGAAGCAATCAGTTCTATGCCTTTCAGTTGACGTTGGTGTTCTCTTTCGATAATGTCGAAAATTAAATCGTCTCTTTTCATATTTGTATGTTTTTTTGATAAAATAATTTGATGTTAAAATATTACACCTACTGAGAAACTTAATACATTCCGGCGACGTTTTAGGGAAATGTCTTGGGTATTATAAGGATTTTCAGTCAGTGTCTTGTCGTATGTGATGGATTGAACCCAATCGTGTAATCCGATTTCATAGCGGAAGTCGAAAAAAATGTTTGATACATTGACTGCAAGTCCGACTACTCCACTAAAGCTGAAGGGACGTATTTCTTCTTTGATTCCTTGCTGATAAAACCCGGAATATTCGCTTTTGGTATGTTTTTCCCATGCGTATGCAACTTTCGGTCCGATAAAGAATGCCATGCCGTATGGATAGGCATCTACGAATTTGTAACCATAAAGCAAAGGCATGTCGATAGAATGGATGTCTGTTTTTACCAAGGCATTGTCATCTATTAGTCCTGCATTGTTTACATCATTCGGAATCGAAATACTCCCTTTTGAAACGTTATACGAAAATTCGGTTTGTAGGAAATGGTGTTTTTTAAAATTGAAGCGGCAGAAAAAGGCTCCGAAATATCCTATCTTGTAGTTGTTCTGGATATCTTGCAGCTCATTTTCTCCTAATGTAAAATGGTCGATGAAGAACATGGTGGAATTAAATCCTGCCTTGATGCCTATATTGACCTTGGGGTCGTTTGTCTCATTGCGCGATTCTGTTTGGGCGTGTGCGGAAAGTCCGGACAGCCCCATAAGGCAAAGCAGGATAAAGGCATTTGTTCTCATCTTATTTCTTCTTTTCTACAGACCAACCGAATTTTCCTATTTTTTCTCCTGTTTCATAATATCCGCCGTGGATATATACTAATAGATTGGATTGTGCGAGTTCAAATTTCCCGGTTTCTGTGTTTAAATATTTTTCATCAGCTTTTACATTGACGACATCTGCTATGAACATGTCGTGCGAGCCAAGGGCGATAATGTCTTTCACCCTGCATTCGATACATAGAGGTGATTCCTCGATGAGTGGTGCCTGCACCATTGAAGCCTTGCCTGGTGTGAGGTGTATTTCCTCAAACTTATTATAGTCTTTGCCTGAGCGTACACCGCACCAATCGGTAGCGAATGCCATATCTTTGGTGGTCAGGTTGATGACAAATTCCATGTTCTTTTTCAGAATCGGGTAGGAGTGTCGTTCCGGTCGTACGGAGATGTAGCACATGGGTGGGTTGGAACAGATGGTTCCTACCCACGCTATGGTCAGTATGTTGTATTCTTCTTCCGTGCTTCCGCAACTCACAAGTACGGCTGGCAGGGGGTATATCATCGTGCCAGGTTTCCAGTCTTGTTTCATGGTTTGTATGTCAGATTAGTTTGATGTTGTCTACCTGTTGTTCTTTCTCGCAATAATGGCATTTCAGGATACCCTGTTCTTTGTCGGCGACATGGAACCACGTCTGCATCGGCTCGTTGTTGGTGATGCATTTGGGATTGTTGCATTTCACGATTCCTTTCAGTTCGGATGGCATCACCACTTCTTTCTTTTCCACTACCTCGTAGTTGCGGATGATGTTCAGCTTCATGTTGGGTGCCACTACAGAAAGGCGGCTGATTTCCTCATCGGTAAAGAACCGTCCGGCAATCTTGATGATGCCTTTCTTTCCCAGTTTTTTACTTTCGAAGTTGTTTCCGATAGTGATGTTGCTGTCCATGTGTTGCAGGTCGAGCAGGGATACTACGGTAAACAGCTTGTCTGAAGGTATATGGTCGATTACCGTTCCGTTCTCAAGGGCGGCTACTTGCAATTCTTTTTTGTTGCTCATTACATCAAAAGTTTTAAAGGTTCATGATTCGGTTGGTATCTGCTTTCACTTCGTCCAGCGTAATTCCTAATACATCACAAAGAATGGCTTCACGTGCGTACAGGCCGTTTTGTGCTTGTTGGAAATAGTAGGCTTTCGGGTTATTATCCACATCATAGGCTATTTCGTTCACGCGGGGCAACGGATGAAGGATGCGAAGGTTAGGCCGTGTGTGTTCCAGCATTTTGTTGTGCAGGATATATACGTCTTTTACCCGTTCGTATTCCATCAGGTCGGTGAAGCGTTCGCGTTGTACACGGGTCATGTACAGGATGTCTGCATTGGCAATGGTTTCCTCGTTGAAGTCGCTGTGTTCTTCGTAATGGATGTGATGTTCCTTGCAGTACAGTTTGTATTCTTCCGGCATTTTCAGTTCGTTGGGGGCGATGAAATGGAAAGTCGGGTTAAAATGGCGCATTGCCATCAGGAGGGAATGTACTGTGCGTCCGTATTTCAAATCACCTACCAGATAGATGTTCAGATTTTCCAGTGTACCCTGTGTCTTATAGATGGAATAGAGGTCAAGCATGGTTTGAGAAGGATGCTGGTTGGCCCCGTCGCCCGCGTTGACGATAGGAACGGGTGCTATTTCGCTGGCATAGCGTGCGGCTCCCTCCAAGTAGTGACGCATGACGATGATATCGGCATAATTGCTTACCATCATGATGGTGTCTTTCAGGGTTTCTCCTTTCGAAGAACTTGTCACCTTGGGGTCGGTGAATCCGATGACTTTTGCACCTAAACGATTGGCAGCTGTCTCAAAACTCAGACGCGTGCGGGTGGAAGGTTCAAAAAAAAGGGTCGCAACGATTCTCTGGTCCAACAAGTGACGGTTTGGTTTCTTTTCAAACTCTTGTGCCATTTCCAGCAGATAAAGGATGCGTTCCTTCGAGTGGTTGGCAATAGTGACTAAACTTCTATTTTCCATATTTTCCGTTTAATGATAGTTCTTTAATAAATACCGGAGTTCAAAGATAGTCAAAAAAATAGAATGAACGGTTTTTATTCCGGCATTTTTTATACTTTTGCACTTCGTAAAGAGTAATATCGGACACAAGAGTATGAAGGTGCAGTGTTTTTCTTTGTCGGCGAAGCAAGACATTCCTCTTTTTGTGCCATTGTATTTCCTGGGTTCTATGTTTATATATTAAGGTATAAGAATTATGAGAAAGAAGTTCATATGCGCATTGTGGATTTTGGTGGTCTTGAGTATTCTGGCCGTGGCGGTTGTATTTACGGCTATAGCGAAAGGATGGATAGGCTATGTGCCTCCGGTGGAGGAATTGGAAAATCCCAATCTGAAATTTGCTACCCAGATTATATCCGATGATGACCAATTACTGGGGACATGGTCGTATAGCAAGGAAAATCGTGTTTATGTAGGCTATAATGATTTGTCGCCCAATTTGGTTCATGCATTGATTGCTACAGAAGACGTGCGCTTCAGCGAACATTCCGGCATTGATTTTCGTGCTTTCTTGCGCGCGGTAATCAAGCGCGGAATACTGATGCAGAAGAATGCCGGAGGAGGCAGTACGATTACCCAGCAGCTTGCCAAGCAATTTTATTCACCTACGGCAGACAATGTGATGGAACGTCTGTTACAGAAGCCGATAGAGTGGGTGATAGCCGTCAAGTTGGAGCGTTATTATACAAAAGAAGAAATCCTCACGATGTATCTCAATAAGTTCGATTTCTTAAACAATGCTGTGGGTATCAAAACGGCGGCAAAAACTTATTTCTCGAAAGATCCGAAAGAACTTTCCATCGAAGAGGCTGCAACACTGGTTGGCATGTGTAAGAATCCTTCGCTTTATAATCCGCGCAGGTTTAACGAACGTTCGCGGGGACGTCGAAATACAGTGCTCGACCAGATGCGCAAGGCGAATTATATTACGCGGGCTGAATGTGACTCGTTGCAGGCACTTCCGCTTAAGTTAAGGTTCCAGCCTGTTGACCATAAGGATGGGCTGGCTACTTATTTTCGTGAATACCTGCGTCATATAATGACTGCTAAGCAGCCCGATAAGAGTAAGTATCGCGGCTGGCAGATGCAGCAGTATTACGAAGACTCCATTGCCTGGAAAACCAATCCGCTTTACGGTTGGTGTGCGAAGAACAAGAAAAAGGACGGCACCAACTATAACATTTACACCGACGGGTTGAAGATTTACACCACTATCAACTCCCGGATGCAGCAATATGCTGAAGAGGCGGTTTACGAGCATGTGGCGAAGTATCTCCAGCCTCGCTTCTTTAAGGAGAAGATGGGGCGGAAGACAGCTCCTTATACCAACCAGCTGACGCAAGAAGAAGTGAACGAGATAATGGACCGCTCAATGCGTCAGACCGACCGCTACCGTCAGATGAAGAAAGCAGGATGCTCGGAAGAAGAAATCCGTCAGGCCTTCAACACCAAGCATGAGATGACGGTTTTTTCATACGAGGGAGAAAAAGATACTATCATGACACCGATGGACTCCATTCGTTATTATAAGTATTTTCTGCGTGCCGGGTTCATGTCGATGGATCCTGTGACCGGTTACGTGAAGGCATACGTAGGCGGGCCTAAATATAATTACTTCCAGTATGACATGGCAATGGTAGGACGCCGTCAGGTAGGGTCTACCATCAAGCCTTTCCTTTATTCGCTAGCGATGGAGAATGGTTTTTCGCCTTGTGATGAAGTACGTAATGTGGAACAGACACTTTTCGATGAGAACGGAAAAGCTTGGTCGCCACGTAACTCTTCCCGTTCGCATTATGGTGAAGTGGTTACTCTGAAGTGGGGACTTGCCAACTCGAATAACTGGATATCGGCTTATCTGATGAGTAAGCTTAGCCCTTATGCGCTGGCGAGGTTGATTCACTCGTTCGGTGTGCTGAACAAAGACATACAGCCCACTGTCTCTCTTTGTCTGGGTCCGTGTGAAATATCGGTAGGAGAAATGGTTAGTGCTTATACGGCATTTGCCAACCGGGGCATCCGCACGGCACCGCTGTTTGTTTCGCGCATTGAGGATAATGAGGGAAATGTCATTGCTAACTTTACTCCACAGGTCGATGAGGTAATCAGTGAATCGAGTGCTTATAAAATGTTGGTGATGCTGCGTGCCGTTATTAATGAGGGTACCGGAGGACGTGTGCGCCGTTTGTATGGCATTAAGGCAGATATGGGTGGAAAGACCGGAACAACTAACCGTAATTCGGATGGTTGGTTTATGGGATTTACTCCTTCATTGGTGTCTGGATGCTGGGTTGGCGGTGTAGAGCGTGATATCCATTTTGACACGATGCGTGATGGACAAGGTGCTTCGATGGCACTTCCGGTATGGGGACTCTTTATGCAAAAAGTTTATGCTGATAAGGAATTGGGCTATTCTGAAGAGGAACGCTTTGACATACCAGGTGATTTTGACCCTTGTAAGGACAAATTGACTGAAATGGAAGAAGAAAATGCCAGCAGGCTGGACGATGTGTTCTTCCAATAACAATGCTTCACGGATGCCTGCACTTTGCCCATCTGTCGTTCTTAAAAATGAAGCTATGTTTCAGATGCAGTTCATATATATATGCAACTGCATCTGAAACATAGCTTTTAATGGCGAAGTATTTATTTTCTATTGTCGGTTGTTGGCAGACTACGGATATACCTATGAAAATAGTTGGCTGAAAGACTTGGTTTTGGGGGTTAGGTCTTGCAACTGTTTCTTAGAACCAGTCATTTAAAGGAGAAAACGGTATTTATCTAAGATATTTCGAAAAAAAATCCTTTTTCATTAGCTTTTTTACTGAAAAAATATTTCCTTTACAGCAAAATGATTTATATCTTTCTTAAATGATTGACTGTATGATAGATGTTTTCATTTGTAATTGAATTAATTTATAAACCATAAAAACAGATACTATGAATTTACTCGTTAGCTCTGATGAAGAGCTGATTTCTTTATTTCAGTCTGGAAACAATGAGGCATTTGCTATTCTTTTACACCGCTATGCCGACCAGATTAAATATTCTATTCGTCAAATCGTAACCATTCTATTTTCCGCCTTGACACACATCGCAACCTAACATATCTTTGTGC